>Ga0208689_1000028_pt1 | contig 164628 bp, 132 predicted proteins | sample June2015DPH_8_15_FD_184700 | JGI IMG/M metagenome (GOLD analysis project Ga0208689, IMG submission 184700) | Peatland microbial communities from SPRUCE experiment site at the Marcell Experimental Forest, Minnesota, USA - June2015DPH_8_150... | ecosystem: Environmental > Terrestrial > Soil >... | reverse complement strand
ATGCGCTGGACACGACGCGGCGCTCACCGCCTCCTCAAGCTCCGCCTCTGGATCGCTCGCTGCGGAACAACTTGGTTCGAAGTCTTGTATTCTCGCGGAGCTCAACTGACAAATGCTTGACACAACCGCTACGCACTTCGCCCTTTCCTTAGTTCAGGATTTGTGGGAATATGAAGGACTATCGAAAAAAGTTTTTCGCGTCTCGGCGAGGGGTCACTGCTATTGCTGCGTATTGGCGTGGCCACGAATCGTACGGTACGTGAGGGGGCAGCGGAGAATCGCTTTTGGCTTCGATCAAAAATCTCAACGGCAAAGAAATCTTCGATTTGGTGCGCGCCGACCTGCGCCGGGTCGAAGACGAGCTCCAACAGCAAAGCGTCTCGAGCGTCCAAACCATCACCGAGATCAATCAGTACCTGGAGGTGAGCGGGGGGAAGCGGCTGAGGCCGGCGCTGGTTCTCCTCTCCTCGAAACTCTGCGGCTACGAGGGGCCCGCCGCCATCCGGCTGGGTGCGGTGGTCGAACAGCTCCACACGGCGACGCTCGTCCACGACGACATCATTGACGGCGCCGACACTCGCCGCGGCCGGCCCTCCACCAATTCCCGCTGGGGAAATCACATGAGCGTGCTGGCGGGCGATTGGCTCTACATGCAGGCCTTCAATATCGCCCTGGCGGAACGCAATTTCAAAATCCTCGACCTGCTGATCGGGCTGACTCAGGGCATGGTGGAGGGCGAGCTCCTTCAATTGACGCTCTTGAGAAAGATCGATGTCACCGAGGACTCGTACTTCGAGCTGACGTATCGCAAGACCGCCTGCCTGTTTTCCGCCTGCCTGCGGCTCGGCGCGCTGCTGGTGGGCAAGGACGAGGGAGAAGAGACGCGCTTGGGAACCTACGGCACCAACCTCGGCCTGGCGTTCCAACTGATTGACGACATCCTGGACTTCACTTCTTCGGAAGCGAAACTGGGGAAACCCATCGGCACGGACTTGCGCGAAGGCAAGCTCACTCTGCCCTTGATTTACCTGGTGCAGAAGTGCCGTGCGGAGGAGAAAGAAAAAATCGCGCGCGTGCTGGAAGAAGGCAGCTACGACTCGATCCGGTTCTCGGAAATCATGGAGCTGGTCGATCGCTATGCGACCTTGCTGGCGGCGCGCCAGAAGGCGCAACAGTTCGCGGACACGGCGCGAAAGTGCTTGGACGGTCTTCCTGATTCCCCGTACAAGGATGCTCTGCGCTCGCTGCCGGAATATATTGTGGAGCGGGAATCTTAAGAGCAGGATTTAGGATTTAGGATCAAGGACTCAGGATTGTAGGGCACGCGACCCGCCACGCCTTCGATCCTAAATCCTGAATCCTTGATCCTGAATCCTACCTATGCTCGGTCACGAAAGGGAAATCAAGCTGAGGGTTGCAGGGCCGCGGGCGATCAAGCGCAAGCTTGCAAGCCTGGGGTTCGTCCCGGCCGAGCCGCGGCACTTTGAGCGCAACTTGCTTTTTGATTTCCCGGACTTGCGACTCCGCCGCGCGCGGTCGGTGCTCCGCCTGCGCTTTGAACGAACTCGAGATCTGGTGACCTTCAAGGGCGCGCCGCTCGGCTCGCCGGGCTACAAAGTGAGGCGCGAAGTAGAGACGGAAGTGAAAGACGGCCGGCGCCTCAAAGAGGCTTTTGAGGCCCTGGGTTTGCGTGAAGTTTTCCGCTATGAAAAATATCGCACTGCCTACGGGCCAAGGAGCCGACGCAAGTCTTCAGCGTCTGGACATGCGGGCCTATCAGGTCAGGTGGTGTACGATGAAACGCCCATCGGGAACTTCATCGAGCTGGAGGGTCCGAAGCGTTGGATCGATGCGCTCGCGCACCAGTTGGGATACGGCCGCAACGACTACGTGACTTCCAGCTATGTAGCTCTCTATTTGACGAAGTGCGCGGAGGACGCGGTAAAGCCCGGGAACATGGTTTTCCGCCAGCGCAAATAATTTGGTTCGGTTCCTTGCCGGATTAAGCTATACTGGAACTTGGTTCTGGCGGTGGTCCCGCATGGCGGGATCGGGAGGTAGGATTATGGAAGGTTTGTTTCAACCGACTCACATTTTCTTCATTCTGTTGATCGTGTTGATCATCTTCGGGCCTGGAAAGTTGCCGGAGTTGGGTAAGGGCCTGGGGAGAGGCATTCGCGAGTTTAAGGACGCTCTCAAGGGCGGCATGGAAAGCGGCAATTCGGCGGACAAGAAGCCGGAAGAGCATAAGAGCTAACGCGGCGCCTCGACGTTCACTCGGTCTAAGCGTTCCCCATCGTTTGTCCAATTCCTCGGTAGCTCAATGGTAGAGCATTCGGCTGTTAACCGAAGGGTTCCAGGTTCGAGTCCTGGCCGAGGAGCCAATCCTTTTACGATCAACTGGTTGACGGTAGTTGCTTGCCGCAAATCTTGTGGCGACTATTCGGCTCGTAACCGAATGGGTTCCATCTTGAGTTTACTCTGGATAACTCTCTGCCATGCATTTTCAATCATTTGCAAAACTGTATTCTCACGTTTTGCCTCCGAAATCCGCAGTGTCATGAAAATGCCATGTGAACCTAAACCGGCGTCACGTCAGAGTTAGCACACCTTTCTGAAAAGCAGGTGTTCCTACCAAAAACTCGACCAAGGGATAATTAACGATCGCAACCGGCGTGCTCCGCAAGATGTCTCGTCCTTCTGAATTCTCGCCTTGTCATTCGCTAAAACTCTGCACGAGCCTGAGTCATTGGCTATCTCCACTTCGATCTGCCGGAGCAGATTCACAATCTGCTCCGGCTTATACTTCTTCGTGGACATGACCTGTCCTCCTCTTCAGTTGAATTCTCGCTCATTTCAACTGGTACAAAAACCCCCGGTCACGTCACCACTTTCCGGGTGGGGGTTTTTCGTCCCGAACCCCACTTAAGGTGGGTTGGGCTGTACCCGCCTGATGTGCCTTAACTACGTTCAACCAGGCATCGTCTTCGGCGGTCGGAAGATCAGGACATAACGAGCCTCCCACTGACTTCAGTCGTCCACTTGGGCGTACCATTAGCATCAATCGGCTCAAGCAGTCAGCGTATTGCCCAAGCCTTTGGGTGCCTTCCCGAAGAGCAAGAAGTCCGCGGATAATGCCCAAAGTCCCACAAGTTTCCAGCCCCGCGACAGGGTCGCAGAGGGCAGACGTACAAACTCAACGCGTATCCCTGTTCCGGTCGTGTGGCGCGATGAAGCGAATCCGCTTGTCCAACCACTGAGCCTCATCCTCAAAGCCCGCTTGCCGGTGGAAGTCGCGCAGGCGCCGGTAGCGCTCAACCACATCAAACCCGATGCTCCATTGAAGCTTGCGGAGATCCACTGGGCAGAGGTGCAGCGGCCTGGCGTCAGATTCGGCGAGGTGGTTCGAGCCGTTCATCAGGCAGCGAAACCAGACGCAGTGCTCGATGCCGAACATATGACACGTCTCGTGGGCCAGAACTTTGCAACAGCGCCGGAGCATCAGCTGGCGCGAGTCCGCGGTAGGAGCCTCGCCGTAGAATCTGGGATCGTAACGGGCGAAGCTGTAGACGCCCATGCGGTCGAGAGGCGACGCTTGGCCGAAGACGAAGTTCCAACTCGGGTCGGGATAGAGATCCGTCATCGTTATGCCCAACAGCGCGAAAGCGTCTTTGGGTAACCGAGCCTCGAGCGCGTTTAGGATGTCGTGCGTGAGTAACTGGGTCTGGCCGGTCCAGGGGTTCCGACGAGTGGTGATGTGGTTTTGGGCCAAGTCCGAGGGTGGCAGGACAACCACCTCCATCATGAAGAAGGCCGCAGTGAACCGCCGCAATTGGTCGAGCGAGGGCGCATCGCTTTCATTGAATCTGCCCAGCGGCTGGAGGTAGAGTTTACTCCGGTGATTATCCGGCCGGTTCGGCCGGGAGCGACTGAATTGGTCAAACGTCTGTCCGACCTCGGTGTGGTTTCGAAGCCAGTCGCTGGCTTCGGGCACAGGGATGGGCTGGAAATCGTCTCGAGGCTCCAAGGCCCGCTGAAGGGGCTGCGGTAGCAACGTCGTCGGGCCGATTGCCGCAAGCTGCTGCGCGCGGGTGGGCGGTGTAAATCGCGAGGCCATGGCCGATAGCAGCAGAATAGCCCCGGGTGGGATCAACATCAACAAGGCCCTCGAAACAAGGTTATTAGAAAGTAGTGCTACAGGGTAGGAGGATTGCACATGGGTATCACAAGGCGCACTTTTCTGGGAACTTCGGTAGGGGCAGGCGCGTTAATTGCCGTTCCGCATCTCACGAAAGCTGACGGGGGCGTGGCTTCGAATGAGCCGGCGAATGAACAGGTTGTTCCTGCCCCCACGGGCGATTGGATGACCAACACGCCTGCGAGCGCGTATCGGGCTTATCGTTCGAAACCCGCCAAGACCGCCGATGCCACAACCTGGGTCCAGATCGACTTGGGTGAAAGCCGCCCGATTGATTTCGTCAAGGTTTACCCGGCCAATGAAAAGGGCTTCCCGGGGCGCGACGAGAATTATGCGGGCGAGGGTTATCCGGTCCGTTTCAAGATAGAATGCTCGAACGACCCCGATTTTCATAGTCCCCTTGTGATTGTGGAACACACCGACGCGGACTATCCCAACCCGAAGGGCCACATCGAGCATTATGCAGCGCGCGGAGTCACCGGTCGCCACGTGCGCTTTACGACTACGCGCCTGATGAATGTGGTTGGGGGTGGCTACTACCTGGCCTTGGGGAAGATTGGTGTGTACTCGGGGGGCAAAGAAATCGCCACCCTACGTCCTGTGACGGTGGACCCGACCTATGGAAGCGAAGACGACGTTGCCCAGGTGACACGACCAGCGCGCCCGGGCGGCGAGACCACCTTCATGGACCATCCCGAAAACGTCACTGACGCCGGCGCGTGGAAGCCTCCCGTCCACAAGGCTCGCGTGCCCCTTACCGGCGTGACGCTCGAGCGAGGTGTTTTCCAGAAGGCGATGGAGGATAATATTCTCTATCTCCTGAATTCCTATTCAGTTGATCACCTCCTGCGCCAATTCCGCGAGCGCGTGGGGACCGCCAAGCCTCCGCAAAAGCCCACGGGCGAGGTCCAGTTTTGGGAGGAAGACTTGGCGGGTTCGAACGCCGGGCGCTTCCTCATGGCGGCGGGGAACACCTTGCGTTGGATCGATCACCCCGAGCTTCGCCGTCGTTTGAATGCCGTGGTGGATGGAATTGCCGAGTGCCGCCAGCCGAACGGGTACATCATGGCCTATCCCGAGGACACTATTTTCTTCTCAGAACGAGGCGCTTACACGCGTGCCTGGCTGGTGCATGGCCTCATCGAGGCGGGCTACGCAGGAAACCCGAAGGCCTTTGAATTGCTTCGGGGTTACTCTGATTGGTTCAATCAGTGTTCCTACTTGCCGCAACTGCTGCGCTTCGCCATCCAGGGCGGCCAGGGCATGATCGCCAACACCCGCATGTATTTCACACCCGTGGGCAAGCCGGCGGACATTCAGGTGATTCAGCGATATTTCCAGGAGAACTACTGGATGGAACAGTTGGCTGCGCGGGAAGAGCGCGCGATCTGGCAGTATCCCTATGATCGGCCGCATTGCTATCTGCTCACGACGCTGGAAGCCTACATGGACCTCTACCGCGCCACGGGTGATCCCCGTTACCTCCACGCGGTGGAAGGCGCCTGGGAGCTTTATCACGACAACTGGGAAAACCCTGGCGGTTCAATCTCTATCATCGAGTTCACCGTGTGCCCACCCAAGTCCTACATGCTGCACGCCGAACTGGAAGAACTTTGCGGAAATACCTTCTGGGCCTTTCTCAGCCAGCGTTTTCATCTCCTGGATCCGGAAAACGAAAAGTACGTCGCGGAAATTGAGAAATCCATCTACAACGTGGCGATGGCCAATCAGAGGGGCTCGGAGGGTTTTCGTTACCACGCCTTGCTGGTGCACCACAAGGAGAAGCCCACGCACATAAATACCTGCTGCGAGGGGCAAGGGACGCGGCTGATCGGCTCTCTGCCGGAGCATATCTACTCGCTCGCCTCCGACGGCTTTTACGTCAACCTCTTTGAACCGTGTACGCTCCATTGGACGGAAGGAGGCGCGTCACTGCGGGTGAAGATGGCCACCGGGTTCCCCTTCCACCCCGAGGTTCGCTTGCAGTTCTCGTCGGCCCAGCCGACGCCGGCGAAAGTCCGCGTCCGTGTGCCCTCCTGGGCCGGCGGCGAAATGGCCGTGTACGTCAACGGCAAGGCAACGGCAACCGGCCGACCCGGCAGCTATGTGCTGCTCGACCGCGCCTGGGCTGAGGGTGATACCGTGCAGTTCACCCTGCCCGCGGCGCTCTGGGCGGAGCGCTACACGGGAGTGGATCAAATCCCCAATCATAACCGCTACGCCGTGAGCTGGGGCCCCATCTTACTGGCTGCCGTGGGCGCACCCGAAATCAGGCTAGGCCTCAAGAACGTAAGGCAGCCGGAAGATCTGCTGCTACATTTGCAACCAGTGCCCGGCCAGCCGCTCCACTACCTGGTGGAGAATAATCCGGGCGTGGAATTCATGCCTTACTGGCAGGTGAACAAGCAGGCCTTCAATTGCTTCCCTGCCGTGGACCTGCGCGCCTGAACGCCGGCGGCGGGCATGGGACGGCATGACGTGAGAATCCGGAGAATAGCATCAGGAACCAACAATTCACCCGTCGCACCCTACAGAAAGCCACAGCAGCGGCAGCCGCCGCGCTCGGAACTGCCCACGCTCGTGACGGAATTGGAACATCGCCAGGGTGGACCGCAAGTCACCCCGCGCCGCGTCCAGCGGGAGCTTTGGGCGCCGACACCCCGTCTCTACGCAGTGAATGGAAAATTCGATCTCATGGCCAACATCGGGCGTGCTCTGGCGGAAGGTCTATTCGCCCTTTCTCCGCCGATCTGACCACGCGGCGTGAGGGGGATGAAGACGCCGTCGCAAAGGAGACCACGGTGTTCCAAAGAGAGGCAGAAGGGCTAACATATACGCTGGCACTAGGGGACCAAACTAGCGCGCGGAGCAACTTCCGATGATCGGGCGAGTCGGCAAATCAGCGAACCGCCCATAAGAAGGCGGTTGCCGGGAGGTAGGCAGTGAGTGGAGAGAGTTCGAAAAGACTCGTGATTCTATCCGGCCCATCCTGCGCCGGAAAGAGCCCGCTCGACAAAGCTCTGGGAAGGTTTTATCCAGAGCTGCGGGACACGTTGCGGAAGCTTGTTCTTTACAACAGCCGCGCGCCTCGGCCGGGTGAGGTGGATGGCGTGGATTATCATTTCCGCCTGCGCAGCCAAGTCGAGGCATTGCGGGCGGAAGATCGTTACGCGGTGTTAGATGTACGCGGCGACCTGCAAGCGCTTGATGTCGAGGAGCTGCATGTCATGCTACGAGACAGCAGCGCTTTCTTCGAGGGCAATCCTTTTGTGGGCCGAGCACTACAGACGCACCCGCGCTTGGCCGGCATAGACAGGCTCAGTGTTTTCCTTTCCCCGCTCTCGAGAGAAGAGATCATTTACCTGAAGGCGCCGGAGCGCAATCTCTCGCTCCCCGATCTGGTCACAGACCTTATGAGGCGCAAACTGCTCCGGCGCACGCGCCGCCAGAAAATCGAGCTCTCGGCAAAAGACCTCGAGAATATTGAGACGCGCGCCAGCAGCGCGTATGGTGAACTGAAGGAAGCCTGGCATTTCGAATATGTGATTCCGAACCATGACGGGGAAGACAGCGACAACTGGGAAGCATTTTATTATCCATTGGGAGATGCTCGAAAAGCGCTGAATGCCTTTGCCGCACTCCTGGAAAGCAGGAGCTCACCCCATGCGGAGAAGTGGGAAGAAGATTTGATCCCCTGACAGTTTGCAGAAAAACGTTCCAAGGATGTTACGCTGCTCCCGCCCGGGCGAGAGGACGAAGCAGCCCGCGCGGAGGGTCTCACCAACGTCCGCATCGGCAACCGCCATTTGCTTTCGCGTGACTACTGAAGCACATTTTGGTCGTAGGTCCACCGCAGCGGAGAGAACCTCCCACCCGCACGCACCCTGTGTGCCCCGATCGGCGATATACTAGAGCAACCAAAAAGCCCGCCACGAACTGAAGAGGTCTGGACCGTGTTGAAACCGCGAGCAGCACGTGCCTGGTCGGGGGAAGTCGAGAGCATTTTCGTTCGTGAAGCACTACTACAAGAACCCCTGGACGGCAAAGTCCGCTGCAATGCGTGCGAGCGGCGGTGCACGCTTATTCCGGGCGGTTTTGGCTGGTGCCGAACGCGTCACAACCGCGATGGGAGATTAGTCACCCTGATCTACGGCTTGGTTTCCTCGCTCGCGGCGAACCCGATTGAGAAAAAACCGTTCTATCACTTTCACCCGGGCAGTAAGGCGCTGACGGCAGGCAGTTGGTCATGCAACTTCGGTTGCCCGTGGTGCCAGAACTGGGACATCAGCAAGTCGCCCCCGCCCGCCAAAGGCGATTATGTTTCTCCGCAGCGCTTCATCGACTTGGTGGAGAGAAACGGCTGCCAGGGAACATCCATTTCGTTTAATGAACCCACGCTATCGCTGGAGTGGTCGGTGGACGTGTTTCGCCTGGCCAGGCAGCGCGGTTTCTACAGCACCTATGTAACCAACGGCTATATGACCCCTGAGGCGCTCGCCCTATTGATTGAATCGGGCCTGGAGGCCATGAACGTCGATATCAAAGGCGATGCCGCGTCCGTGAAGAAGTTCTGCAAGATGGTCGACGTCGATAAGGTCTGGGCTGCCGCGAAGCTGGCACGCTCGCGGGGCGTGCATGTTGAAATCACCACGCTGGTGATTCCCACCGTGAACGATTCCGATTCAGGCCTGCACGGGATCGCCGAACGGATTGCAGGAGATTTGGGCCGCGAGGTGCCCTGGCACGTTACCGGCTACTATCCCGCGTACCAATTCACGGCCCCGCCGACACCGATTCCAACTCTGGAGCGTGCCTGGCAAATCGGCAAAGAGGCAGGCCTGGAATTCGTTTACCTGGGTAACGAGCCTGGCCATCGGCGTAACAATACGTACTGCCCGGCGTGCGGCATGTTGCTGATTCGCCGATTGGGCTTCGATGTGGCGGAGTTCAGGTTGGACGCCGGGAAGTGTCCTCGATGTGGGCGGCCCATACCCGGCGTATGGGGCAGCAGGTAGCGTGCCGAATTGTTCCGGGAGGTAAGGGTTCCTCCCGAGGGACGTTCATGGCCGGGCTGAACCTGCTGATACCGGAGGTCCCTTGCGCCGTGAAGACGGTCTTTGCGTTCCCCTCCTCGCTTGCTGGGTTGGTCTCGCGATGTCTCCAGCCATGGGTGCCGCTATGATCCAAACCAAATCCAGTTCTGCAAGTATCCTGCGACTTCCGCCGCCGGAGCAAAGGGGGAAGATGTCGCTCGAAGAAGCGCTGGCGCGCCGGCGGTCGGTCAGAGAATTCACGCGTGAGGCCCTGACCGAACGGGAACTGTCCCAACTGCTCTGGGCCGCCCAGGGCATAACCCATGCGGAGGGCCTGCGGACTGCTCCCTCCGCGGGAGCGCTTTATCCCCTTGCGCTCTACGTCGCCTTGCCAGCGGGTTCTACTTGCTCTTCAGCTCCAGTGCTTTCCGTAAGGGCTGGATGGCCTTCTTCGGGTCCGTGGTGTTGAGGTAGGCGGTGCGGAGGGCGTCGTTGAGTTCGGGATCATCTGATGCGAGTGAAGCCGCCTTCTCCAGGGGCTTCAGCGCTTCATCAAAACGCTGAAGTTCGACGAGAGTCGTTCCCAGACCCTTGAGGGCGGCGACGTAATCCGGCTTCAGCGCAATGGCTTTCTCAAAATTTCGTTTTGCGTCTTCCAAATCATGGTGGGATTGCTCCAATTGCCCGAGGTCTCGGTAGAGCAGATAGTTTTGCGGGTTCTTACTGATTGCGAGTTCATACCACGTACGAGCCTCGTCCGTTTTTCCTGCGCCTGTAGACAATCGTGCCATCGACAGCATTCCGTCCTCAAAAGCAGGGTTCAATTTCAGGGTTTCCCGGTAGTAATTCTCGGCTTCCGGTAAGCGCTTTTCCGCCTCGGCATTATGCCCCAGCTCGGCAGGGATCACGTAGAGGTTAGGCTCCTGGGCGCGCAAGGACTTGAGCAACGCATTGGCGCGTTCGAATTGCCCGGCGCTGGCCAGGGACCGGGCGCGCAGAAAGGCTTTGAAAGTTTGCAGCCGATCCTTCGGGTCAGGAAGGTTATCTTCGCTCGTGGTCGCCACGGGGGCGGAAAAGGCTACGTACCCGAGTGATTTGAGTTTCTCGACTGTCTCACTGGACAGCGTCGAAGCGGTGTCCGAGGAAGAGGTACTGCTTGTGTATCGCCGTTCGATGTCGAGGAGTTGGCTGCGGAATGCGGCCGCGTCCGCGCTGTGCTGCACGTTATGTTTTTCGGCGCGGTCGTGAACGAGGTCATAGAGCTCGGGGCGGGGCGCGGCAATATACTGGTAACGCGCGGTGGAGAGCGAGCGCAGAGGGCTCCAACCGAAGGGATTGCGGGGGTAAAAGCTCTCCGAGTATATTGGCAGGTTGCTTGGCTTGCTCTTGCCTAACGCCAGCGAGCCGAGGCTCCTTCCCTGGAACTGAAGGCTGATGGGGTCCTGGATGCGCGCCAGTTCCAGCAACGTCGGCGCCACATCAATGGTTCCGACCGGGGCGTTAATGACCGTTGGCGGCGCTTCACTGGCCCGTTGGCTGACGGGCAGCTTGATAATGAGCGGTACGTGGATCGTTGAGCGATAGACAAAAAACCCGTGCTCGTCTTCGCCATGCTCCCCCAGAGATTCTCCGTGGTCGCTTAAAAGGACAATCAGCGTTTGGTCGTATGCCCCGTTCTGTCGCAGGTAGTCAAAAAGGTAGCTGAGCTGCTGGTCGGCATAAGCGATTTCGCCATCGTAAAGGTGGCTGGCATACTCGGTATGAAAGGGTTCGGGAGGATCGTAGGGAGTGTGGGGATCGTAAAGGTGCAACCACACGAAGGATGGTTTGGGGTTCTTCCCGCCGGCGTCTCTTGCCCGGTACCAAGCTAACAAGTGATCCACCGTCTCACTGGCACTGCGCACGTCGCCTTTGTTTTTCAGAGAACTTACGTCGAGAGATTCGAATCGATCGTCATAAGTATTAAACCCCCGGTTCAGTCCCCAGAGTGAATCGAGCACGAAGGCACTCACGAAGGCCGCAGTCTCGTAGCCGTGGCGCTGGAAGGCTTCAGCGATCAGGTGCACGTCGGGGCGCAACCGGAAGAGCCGATCGAAATCGCGAAGGCCGTTCCACATGGGGTAGGTGCCGCTCAAAATCACAGCGTGGGAGGGAAGCGTGAGCGGGACCTGGGAGAGGGCATCGCCGAAACGGATGCCGTGCGCGGCGAGCGAATCGATTGCCGGAGTTTTCACGTCGCGCGCGCCGTAGCAGCCGAGGTGGTCGGCGCGGAGGGTGTCCACCGTAATCAGCAAAACCGAGGGTCCCGTTGCGGGGGAGGAAATCGCGGGCGGCCGTGAGTTGCAGGCTGCGAGCGCCAGCAGCAGAAGAGCAATGGAAGCGGCGCGGTGGCGGGCTGGCGCAGACATTAGTTTGTGATGTCTGCGTGTTCGCGTCAGCGAACTTTGCTTGCGCATGGGCTCACCCAATCCGATCAACAGCCAGCAGCGACGCATCGCCCGGCAAGCGCGAACCGCCGGTTTTGCGGTCCGCGTCTCTTCTCTGGCAAGCGCCCTCGCCCTGTCGTATTTTACCGCCGTGTCGAAGCTCCGGCGTCCCTTTCTTTCGAAGCGATATTTCTTCATTACGGTGCGGCTGCTGAGACGGCGCGAACTTGAGCGGGGCCGAATTCGCCCTGTTGGCGCGCGCCTTCAACCGAGCGCGGGCGCTGCACCCATTTTATTTGACAGCGTGGGTTTTTCTCCCCGATCATGGGCATGCCATCTGCGCGCCAACGTACTCGCCCACTGTCATGCTGAGCCCTTCGTTGTCATCCCTTCCCTTCGGTCAGGGCAGGCTCTGAGCGAAGCGAAGGACCTCGGCATTTGTCGCTCAGGGTAAACTGCGCGAAGCATCTCGGCATTTTCCCAACGCCGACACAGACAAATACAGGGATTCTTCGCTGCGCCCTGCACCGTCCGGTGCGGGCCTTCGCTCAGAATGACAGGCTCGCTTTGACCGCACCTTGCGCACCGTCAAGGAATACAACGAGAAGGTCGAGTACGTTCGCCTCAACCTCGTCCGTAGGGGCACGCCATGGCGTGCCCCTACCTTCCGTTAAGGAATACAACGAGAAGGTCGAGTACGTTCACCTCAATCCCGTCCGTAGGGGCACGCCATGGCGTGCCCCTACCTTCCGTCAAGGAATACAACGAGAAGGTCGAGTACGTTCACCTCAACCTCGTCCGTAGGGGCACGCCATGGCGTGCCCCTACCTTCCGTCAAGGAATACAACGAGAAGGTCGAGTACGTTCACCTCAACCTCGTCCGTAGGGGCACGCCATGGCGTGCCCCTACCTTCGTCAAGATTGGTGCGCCGCCCACAAGATTGGAAATGGTCCAGCTTCAACGAATATTCCGGCGTCAGCGCGGAAGAGCAAAAGCGGCGGTGCGGCTTGACCATCGACCGCGTGAGGATGCCCTCCGATCCCCGAGCCCCTATCTGACAGGACATACACGACCCGCATCGCAAAGGAGAAGGCGCAGACCGCAAAAACGGCGGTCGGCGCTACGGGGTCGGCGCCACTTGCTATACTGTACACACGTTGTGTTATATGCTGGAGGTTATCATATTTTTTTCACTCTGAAGCATTTTGCCGACTCGTCCCAGTAAATGCGGTCTTTGTTTTCCATCCATGCTTTCTGCCAACTCTGTTGAACCGATTGCCGTCCAAATTTCTTGAGGTGGGCTTCCCAACCGGCCCCGCATACGAGTATCACGTCTGACGGTCCTTCATTGCAAAGGTCGTCCCAAGTGATCACGCCCTTGATCGTATGACGGCAGCCCACTCCCTCACCCTCGCAGGCCGTAAACAGATCCGACAGCATGGAGAACGCTACCATCCCCACCGAAGGTTCACCCCAGAGCCCCCCGAGAACTTCTGCCCTTCTTTCATCAGTGAGGCAAGCAATGAGGGAGGGGATAGCTTTCACGCGGAGGCGGAGGATGCGCTGGTCGACCGGGGTCATTTCCTCATCTTGCCACCGCGGCCACGGGGGCACGTATTCATGGACATCGCTCTTCAACTTGGCAATCTCGTCGCAGAGGGAATTCCTTGTTTGACCCCACGCCGGGAGCGAGGCCGCCAGCAGAGCGACTGTCGCCGTCACCATAGTCCGTCTGATGCATGTCACCGAATTCCCCTTCTACGCAGCAGAGTCGGCGAGCAAGCAAGTCTCTTCTCTGGCAATCATCCTGGCCCTGTCGTATTCTACCGCCGTGTCGCGGCTCCGTCGTCCCTTTCTTTCGCATCGGTATTTCTTCATTACGGTGCGGCTGCTGAAACGGCGCGCGAAGTTGAGCGAGCCTGACTTCCCCCTGTTGGCCCGTGCCTTTAACCGAGCGCGGGCGCTGCAGGCCTTTTATTTGACGGCCTGGGTTTTTCTCCCCGATCATTGGCATGCCATCTGCGCGCCACCGTACCCGCTCACTGTCATGCTGAGCCATTCGCTGTCATCCCTTCCCTTCGGTCAGGGCAGGCTCTGAGCGAAGCGCAGGATCTCGGCATTTGTCGCTCAGGGTAAACTGCGCGAAGCATCTCGGCATTTTCCCGACACCGACACAGACAAATACAGGGATTCTTCGCTTCGCCCTGCACGGTCCGGTGCGGGGCTTCGCTCAGAATGACAGGCTCGCTTTGACCGCGCCCTGCGCACCGTGAAGGAATACAACGAGAAGGTCGAATACGTTCACCTCAACCTCGTCCGTAGGGGCACGCCATGGCGTGCCCCTACCTTCGTCAAGATTGGTGCGCCGTCCACAAGATTGGTCCCGCCAAGCGGGATCGAGTTTCAACGAGTATTCGGGCATGAGCGCCGAGGAGCAAAAGCGGCGGTGCGGCTTGACCATCGACCGAGTGAGGATGCCCTCCGATCCACTCCCCCGAATTTGATCGATCGCCTACCCAATGAAAAGCCGCGGACCGCAAAACCGGCGGTCAGCGCTACCAGCTTGGCCCCTTCGTGCCGCTCAGGGCAAGCTTGCCGGCCCTTCCATGTATCCACGCTGGATGCACCCGACGACAGAAACACATCTGGAAATGCCGCAGGGCTAGTCGGCTAGCCCTGCGGCACCAGCTCCTAGCCGCCCAGGCCGGCGGTCACTTTGTGTTCTGGCCCTCTGCCGACGCTGCGGCGGGCTACGGGCAGACGGGCAGAGGCCTTGGATACGACAGAAGTACTCCAGGCTTAGAGGCGGCCGGCGTAAGCTGAATCTTCACGTGCGGCCCTGTCCTCGGGAGGCGGAGGATGTAGGCGAAGGTCGCTTCCTCGTACAGAGCTTTTGCCGCCTCCCGCCATTCCCACAACATCTCGTCCCGGCCGTTGCGGCCTAGGTACCCTATCGTGCCCCAATCACCGCCGGTCTGCTCGCATAACCTGCCAAAAGGGCTTTCCCAAGCCCCGCTTGCGTAATCGTCGCCACCGCCCGTGTCGTACGCGCCGCCAAGGCTGAAGAGCCGGATTCCCCGACCCACCAGGATCCTGCGAAGCCCCGAGGCCTTAGCCCTGTCCCAGCGCCAGCGACGAATCCCGCCGAATTCGAAGATCGAGTCCCCAACCTGCGGCGAGCCGAACCACGAAGCGGCCTCCAGGAGACCCTCGAAAAGGCCGGGGCCGTCGGGGCCGTTCGGGTCGGGGTGCGCTAGCAGGTAGCGCAGAGTTTCGCTTTTTGAAACTCTGCGGCTCTTTGATTCCCGGCATTCGGCTTGTTCCTCAGATTCGTCTCCGCTCGTCGCTCGGCATCATGATGCGATCAATGGGAATCGGGCTGCCCTTTCCGGACGGTGCCTTCACGGTTCCGGTGTAATCATGGATGCTTGACCATTTCCAATCCTCAGGACGCTTGACCAAACCCGCCTTCACCGGATTCCAATGAATGTACGCCACCTTCTCATTGTATTCCTTCACGGTGCGCAACGCGCGGTCGAAGAAACGGCCTTGCAGGAGCACGCCCCGTTCGCCGCGACCGGCGTTAATCAGCCGCGTCCCGCTCACCTTAATGCACTCCATCACCCGTGAAATGGTGAGCGGAGAACGCGGGAAAATAATGGCGTGCCAGTGATCGGGCAGGAACACCCAGGCGGTGAGGAGAAAACGATGCTTTTTTCGCCGTTCTCGAACTACGTCGGCCAAGATAGAGAATTCGGATTCATTCAGCTTTCGCCGGGGACGGTAGACCCGGCAGGTAATAAAGAAGAATCGGTCCGACAAAACCATACGCCGCAGGCGGGACATGGTTGAGATTATAGCGCCGCACGACAACCCCGCGAAGAAGTACCGCAGAGTTTCACAAACCGAAACTCTGCGCTACCGGCTTCTGGGCAAGGGTACGGCAAGCCGTACCCCGACGGTTGGGCAACGTGAGGGCACAGGCAGAGTGCCTGTGCCACATCACGCGGAGGCATGGCGCGCTTCGGCCGCCACAGGGAGCGCCTCACGAGCGGGCCTGGGCGTGAAGAGGAGCGCCAGCACGACGCCGAAGATGAAATTCGAGACGCCAACCTCGATCGTATGCGCGAAGCGGATGTGGGGCGGCATGAGGGGATTATCGGGCAGGAGCGGCGCCACTCCGCCCAGAATCGAAAACGCCAGGCCCAGAGCCAGCGCCGCGTGACGCCTCTGCGGAATCATGCGGGCGATCGGCAAGGCGGCGGCGATATATACCAGGGCGCGAAACAATTGCATCAGAACGATGGTGCCCGGACCGGGCAGAGTTTTGTCGGCGTAGAAGTCCTTCACGAACGGGAACACGATCATTCCTGCCGCAAAGTAGAGGACGACATAGGCGAAGTCACCGGCCACGAGCCGCCACAGCCACCCTCCCGCCGAACGGGCGGGCAACGACGGTCGATCGCTCGGTTCCGCCGCGCCGCCCTTGCCCATCAGCCAGACCAGCAGGCCGGCCACCGCCGCACTGGTCAGCAGGCCGACTACGAGAGCGCCGAGCACGAGGGCTGGGGAAAGCTCCAAGAACAACACTCCTTCGTCCAGAGTATTGAAATAGCTGAGCACGAAGAAGAGAAGGAAGACAGCCGCCGCTAAACGCCATCCGTGCGCGCGCGCCGACCACGCCACGTAAGCCAGCACCGAGACGGTGAGCAAATGGGCGAGAATAACGCGCCACGCCGGTAGGGCGAAGTGAAATCCGAAGACGGCCAGGTCGATCAGCATCAGAAGCAGCGTCGCGCCTGCAACTGCCAAAACAACTCTGAGAGCATGGGGTTTCATGGATGGGTGCTCCTTTCAAGTCTCGATTGATTTCCTTTGCCGCTCAACTCTCGCTTGATTTCCCTTGCCGCTCAATTCTCGACTGATTTCCCTTGCCGCTCAGGTCCCGATTGATTTCCCTTGCCGCGTGATCGCCGGGTTTCGGAGCCCGCCAATCCCTGCGAGAGCAGCCGCATCTCTTCCTCGAGCAAGTACATTGTTTCGCGGTAGGGGGGCGAATCGTTGATCCACACCGTGACGATGCCCATGTGCAACAGCTTGAAGATTTCGATCAGGCTGGCAAGGTGGACGTCGTTGCGCATCAGGCCGCGGCGCATGAGGCTGCGAAAGAGCTCGATCAGCGGCGGGTCGATGGCGTTCTGCATTTCCTCGAAGTGCGGCATCAGCTCCGAGCCGCGCGTGTAAACTTGCGCCATGAAAACGCGGACGAAATCGCGGTAAGGCTCCTTGAGCTCGAGCTGGTAACGAATGAAGTCGGCCAGGATCGAGGCCAGCGGGCCGCGCCGCGCCGCGAAATCCGCCACCTTCGCCTGAACGAGCTTCTCTACCTCCACCATGAAGGCCACCACGATCTCTTCCTTGGTGGAGAAGTAATTGTAGATCGTCCCCTTGCCCACATCCGCCGCCGCCGCAATTTCTTCCACGGTGGGAGCCGTCATGCCGCGCTCGCCGAAAATCCGGACCGCGTGCTCAATGATGCGGGCGCGGGTTTCGAGCTTTTTGCGCTCCCTTAAGGGGGTGGGCGAGTTCGTGACCATGGTCATAAATGACTATAGTCATATTTCGGCGGCCTTGTCAAGTGTTATTTTCGAGGGGAACGAGCTATCACAGAATCCGGCCGTGCGCCATCGCACCCATCCCGTCGCTTCGCCCCTCGCGTCTCCGCGGTGCGGGGCTGCGTTCACCGCCTTTCCCGCATTAGCGAATGGCGAATCAACTTCGAGGGGCAGTTAATCTCGGCGTAACTAGACAGGTCTGGTCAACTGGGCTATAACGTCGCAAGGGCTCAGAGTCTCAATTCACCTTGTAGGCGATCGAGGCTGGTGCCGGAGAATGGAACTCCACCTTCAGGTCATTGCGCGCAACCCCATCGTCGCTCATGTGCTGACACAGGTTCTGTCCAACGACGCGGCGCTTGGAAGTCTGCTGTCCCATCCGCCCATCGAACACTTCGATGACCTGATCACGCAAAGCCAACCTTACCTTTTCGTTTTCGATGGCTGGTACCTTCACGATCAGCTCACCGAGCTCACGCGACTGTTGCGAGTGCGGTGCCCAGGAAGCAAATTCTTGTCCTTGGCGCCGGCGGAAGTCTGCGACAATGCCGAAATGCTGCGGCTTCTCTACGCCGGCATCGATGGCGTGGTAAGGGTGGAGGGCAACTGGCAGGAAGAACTTTTGCTCGCGGTGCGGGGCATCATGGGCGGCAACCTGTGGTTCCCTCGCCCCGTCGTCGCCGAGTACGTGCGGAACACAAATCTGCTGCTCGACAAGCACATGCGGCGCGATCTTTCGCTCACGGCCCGCGAGACCGAAGTCCTGGAACTGATGATCCGCCGGTTTTCCAATAAGGAAATTGCCGGGGCGTTGGGCATCTCCGAGCGCACGGTGAAATATCACGTCTCGAATGTCTTGAGTAAACTGCGCGCCGAGAATCGGCGCACGCTTCTGACGGCGCTCGACGCAGCCGACGAGAGCACCAAGCCCTAGCGTGTGGAACGGAAGGGGCGCTGTCACGACAGAATCGAGCCGCGTTCCGGCAACACGCTTGAAGGCCTCGCCGCATCCATGCAGCGCGGTTTGCGGGGAGAGCGCGCTTTGCCCGGCTTTCATCTTCGAGCGGAGCCGGAGCGAATCAGCCTGAAGGAGGGCCTGTTACTTCATGCGACTTGACCACGTCATCGAGGCCCAACAATTCGACCTGCCCACACTCGCGGAACTCTTTGAGACCGCCAAGCAAATGGAGAAGCTCGTGGAGCGCGGCGGCAGCACGGAATTCCAAAATCGCATCATGGCCACGCTGTTCTACGAACCCTCCACCCGTACCCGGTTTTCCTTCGAGACCGCCATGCATCGCCTCGGCGGCCGCGTGATTTCCACAGAAAATGCGGCGGAGTTTTCCTCGGTTTCCAAGGGTGAGACGCTGGAAGATACGATTCGAATCATGAACGGCTACGCGGACGTCATCGTCCTTCGCCACAGCGAGGTTGGCGCTTCGCGGCGGGCGGCGGCGGTTTCGCGTGTCCCCATCATCAACGCGGGTGACGGCGTAGGGCAACATCCTACCCAGGCGCTGCTCGACCTCTACACAGTGCGCAAGGAAATCGGCGGCATCGACGGCCTGCGCATCGCCATGGTGGGCGACCTCGCCCAGGGACGCACCGTCCGATCGCTCGCCTACCTGCTGAGCAAATTTCAGAACATCAGGATGTACTTCGTCGCGCCTCCCCTCTTGCGGATGAAAGAGGATATCCTGAGCCACTTGCGTGAGCACAACGTTTGGTTTCGAGAGGAATCGGAGCTCGCGAAGGTTGTGCCGGAAGTCCAAGTCGTTTATCAGACCCGCATCCAAAAAGAGCGCTTCGGCGACCGCATCGCCGATTATGAGAATTGCCGCGGCGTTTACATCATCAACGAGGAGTGTCTCAAACTGATGAAGCCTGATACGATTATCATGCATCCATTGCCGCGCCTGGATGAAATCACCATGGATGTGGACCGGGATCCGCGGGCGGCTTACTTTCGGCAAGCCCAAAACGGCCTCTACGTTCGAATGGCGCTCCTCGCGCTGTTGCTGGCCCGCAGGGAGATTTGAAGCCTTGCGATAGCGGCTTTTTCCGCCCCGACGGGTTCATGGCCAAGCCCGACGATGCCGATAATGAAAAGGGACGAGGCCGCACAAGATGGCCCTCGACGCCTAGTCTCGAAATGCGTTGACGATGAGACTGACGGTGATATGCTGACGAGAGGGTGGATTCTCGCATCCGTAGATTGAATCCGCAAGGAGCAGAAAATGATTATCGGCACTCGACTTCGTGAGCTTCGCGAAAAAAAAGGGCTTTCTCAGGGAGACATCGAAAAGGCTACCGGCTTGCTGCGATGCTACACCTCCCGGGTGGAGAATGGCCATACTGTGCCCTCGCTGGGAACTCTGGAGAAATATGCTGGCGCTTTGGACGTTAAGTTGTTCGAGCTTTTCTACACCGGCGAGGAGCCGCCTACGCCCGCGCCCGCACTGCTGGAGTCAGCGGACGTCGCACGGCCGGACAGCGCGGAAGGACGATTCCGCCTCAAGCTGGAAAAACTGCTGAAGGGCCTGACCGAATCCGACCGCAACGTGTTCCTCACGCTCGCCAAGAAACTGGCCGCCCGGTAACGTCGCTGCCCGCCATTTCGCTTGGTCTCTCTCCTGAGCCGACCCAAGCTTGACGCGCGTCCATCGGCGATCGGCTTTTAGCCCTCAGCCCGGAGCGATCGGAGTCCTACGCCCGCGAAAGCCGAGGGCCCAGCCCGGATTCCTCACCTAACAGGCCTACGCCCAGTTGCGCCCCGCCCCGTTGCGCCGCTCGTGCGGCGTTGCGCGGGAGCCGGGAGCTAACGTCCAAGAAACTTTTTCAGCGATTTGGTTGTCGGGCCAGCACCCATTCATCGTCGGCTAGTCATTTGCTGAGACCGTTTCTTATTCTGACTTCTGGCTCCTCACTTTACTTCTGAGCTGAGCCTTCTGCTGCCTGCGGCGCCAGGCCCAAATCGCTGAGGATTTTGGGATTGGCTTCGTCCATGGCGAGGAGGTTGTGGCAAGTATTGCAGTCCTGGGGAATTTTCCGGCTGCCGTCGGCGCTGGCGTGCTGATCATCGTGGCAGCGGAAACAGCCGGGGAAATCCATGTGACCGAGGTTATTAGGATAGGTTCCCCAAGTCACTTTCATTTGAGGGAAAACATTTCGGTCATAGATGGCGACCAGCGTCTTACCCGCCTGCGCGACGGCGGCGGCTTGCTGCGCATAGATATTGGGATAACTCTGCTGGTAGTACGCGGCGAGGGAGGCCGGAATCTTGGCGTCGGCTTCTGCCTGGCTGGCATAGTCCCGCTTCAGGATCTCCAGCCCCTCTTTCTTGAGGAACGGCAGGTCCGGCGATATTTCGCCTGCCGCCATGGCCTGGTCGATGGCGCGCTCGGGCAACTGATAGATGTGGGTGGGGCGGTTGTGACAGTCGATGCAATCCATCACTCGACCTGCCGCCTTGTTCACCGACTCGGGTTTTGTGCCTGCTCCAAGATAGAGTGTGGTGCGCCCGGCGCTCGTGTTTTGGTATTCCACCCAATTGATGTTCTGGCGGCTCTCATCGGCGCCATAGCGGATCGTGACGCCGGTGCCAAGATGAGCGCTGTGAATGCCCGGCCCCGTCTCGCCTCCGCCGATGTGGAGAAGCAACACAGATTTGGTCAGGCTGTTCTTCTCGTCGTCCGCGTACTTGGGAATTATTTTCAAGCGATCGCCGACGAACTTTTGCGGCCAATGGCAAGCCTCACAAGTTTCGCGCGCCGGTCGGAGGTTGTGGACCGGCGTGGGAATCGGCCTCGGATAGCGGTGAAAGGCCACCGCGTAGATTTGGTAGGTGCCGGATAGCTTGCTGCGCACAAACCATGAAGCGCCGGGCCCGATGTGACATTGTACGCACTCCACGCGGGAATGCGGCGAACCCTGATAGGCCGTGAACTCGGGCTTCATCACGGTGTGGCAGGTCTGCCCGCAGAAAGTGACGCTGTCCATGTAACTGATGCTGCTGTAAGTGAGCTGGCCGCCAATCAGCACGTTGATCGCAGTGACGATGGCCACAAATATCAGCAGCCGGCGTAATTCGACATTCTTAAAATCCAGGGGAGGCAAGTCTGCGGGAAAGACTCCTCGTCGCCGCTCGCGGCGGCGACGCAACACGATGCCGGCCGGAATCAAGATGAGTCCACTGAAGAAGACCGCCGGCAACGCCACAAAGGTGAGCAACCCAAAGTAGGGGTGGCGGATATTGCCGTGAACGATGGTGGGCAGCAGCCAGATCCAAAATACGCCGGCCATCGTGACCAACACCACGCCGATCCGGCTCAGCGTGTTGCCGGAGAGATAGACGAGCGGGGAGAGCCACTTGAGAAATCTAGTTTGGAGGATGCTCATCAGGAATTTTCTTCGCGCCCGCCGGGTTCACAGCGGCGTTTTCTTCGTCCGGCGATTCCGGAGCACCTTCTTCGGTTTCGGCTGCCTCTCGAGGCTTTCGCTTCACGCTGCGGCCGGTGAGCCACGCGGTTTCCATTGGGTAGACATCGGGGTCGAAGATGACGGAATAGAAGTGCCACACGACGATCGCCAGCCCCGCCAGCACCGCCTCATAGAAGTGCACGGCGTTGGCCACATCCAAAACGCTTTTGGGCACCCACCGGAGGATAAACTTGTTTGCCCAAAGCATCAAGCCCGTCGAGGCCATGATTACGGTGCCCCAGACCACTGCCCAGTATTCCGCCTTCTCGATGTAACCATGGCTGGAGAGTTGCGGCGGGGCGCGGCGCAGACCCAAGTTATAGGCGAAGTTGAACAGGCCTTCGCGCGCATCGCTGATGCGCGGCCAAAGCTCCTGCCAATGGCGACGCAGCCGGCCGCTCGCGATCAGCGAGACCAGGTGCATGCCTGCAACCACCATGAACACGACCGCGGCGATGCGATGCAGGAGGCCGCGAGGCTGCAAGCCGTCCTCCCAGATCAGCAGCGGCCGGGCCCACCAAGTATCGGGATATTTCAGCGCGAATCCGGTCCAGGCCAGGACGATGAAGGAAAGGAGCAGCAGAACGTGCTCGACCCTCTCAAACGGAAGCATCCGAAGCTCACCCGGCTCGGAGGTGCGGAATTCACCGCGAAGCACCGCACCAGCCGCCGCAGAAGACCACGTGATCCGCCGCTGGATGAGCTTTCTCACCCAGTCGCCCACATTGTGCAGGAACATCAAGCCGATAACGAACGGGATGGTGACCAGATAAAAGGCGCGCACCCAGCCCACAACCCTGGGCTCGCCGCCGCCCGGAACCTCGTGGATCGGGCCCAAGGCAAAGCGTGAGCCGGCGCCGGGATGACATTTCCCGCACGTCGTGGCGAGATTCTGTGGGTTGATGGTCGATTTCGGATCGGAAGAGGACAGGATGTCGTGGACGCCGTGGCAACTGGCGCAGTTCGCGACGGTCTCAGAGCCGGCCTTCAGAGCCAGTCCGTGAATGGACGTCTGGAAACTGAGGACGCGATCCGGAGGCAGCCCAAATCGTCTGTCGAGTTCCACGTTGGCGTGGCATTGCGCGCAGGTGCGGGGAATATTGGTGGTATGAACGGGTGAAGCCGCGTTTTGGGGCGCGAGAATGGCGTGCTCGCCGTGGCAAGTGGTGCAGACCGGCGCTTCAATCACGCCCCTGGCCACCGCCTGACCATGGACGCTGGAGCGATATTGTTCGGCAATGTCAGCGTGACACATGCCGCAAGTGTCTGGCACGGTCTTACGGAACTCCGCCGATGTGGTGCTGACCACCTCGTGGGCGCTGCCATGACAAACGCTGCAATCAGGGGCAGAGGCATTGCCCCGCCTCGCGGCCTGCCCATGGACGCTTTGGCTGTAGTCTTGCGCCTCTCGCGCATGGCACGAACCACAAGCCGGCTTGGGAATGTCAGCGGGATGAGGATACTGCTCGTGGCGCGCGTGGCACGTGGAGCATTGGAGCGAGGCGTGAGCCGAGTTCCTGAGTTTCTTCCCTTGATCGTGGCAGGAACCGCAGACGAGTGGATTGGTCCCTTTCGCCCAGGCTGGCCATGCCAAGAGGAGCGCGGCGAACGCTAAGGCGATGCTGATGGGACGCGTGCTCATGAGGCAGTGGCGCGTGGCATGTGGCAAGTGGCGAGTGCGATCTTGCGCACAACTTTCACGGCGGTTCGGGATTCAGGTTTGGGATTCGCGGAGAAAAATACTGGTGCGCTGTCTGCGAAACCCGGAGACCGAAACCCGAACCCCGGCCCACGTCGTCGCTTGCCACTTGCCACTCGCCACTGTTGGGCTATTTCTTTTCCTTGGACTCGCAACCCTCGAGAGAATGCTTGTTCTTCTGGTAGCATTTCCCGATGTCATTCAAGTCCTTCGACCCCGCCTTGACGTGACAATAGGTACACTTTTTGTTACCCTCTTTTTTGGCGTATTCCGGTTTGCTGAGCATGAGCGATGACGTGAGAGTCAGCCCTCCCACCAGAACCGCCATTAAGAGTGAAATCCTGAGTCCTTTCATGGTTTGCCTCTCCTATAAATCCAGCCTGCCGAGCCGCTCGACTGCCGGATGGAATGCGGGCCCAGTTTCAGGCGGACTTGGGCCCAGTATACAACGGAAAGCTCGCCGACATCATTCACAATATCGGGCGAAACGCAACCTCCGATGCGGAGATGCCTGTCAGCCCTTTTTCTCCGCAGGCTTCTCGGTTTCGCAATTCTTCAGCGAATGGTCGTTCTTCTTGTAGCAGTTTCCCACGTCATTCAGGTCTTTAGAACCTGCCTTCACGTGGCAATAGGTACAAGCTTTCTTTTCCTTTTTGGTATATTCCGCCTTGCCGAACAAAACGGGTGCCAACATCGAAAGGCACACTACCAGCCCGATGGCTGAGATCGTGACCTTCAATGCTCTCATGGTTCCTCCCTTTGAGGTTCAGGAACGCGGCCAAGACCTCGCCGCGCTCGCTGCGGTTATTCTACGTCAAACTCAAGTTCAAAGGCTGCGCCCGCACAGACCGTGGATCAAGAACAAGCGCCGTCTATGGGGCGAGCCGCGATTCGATTTCACGTATCTTCAGGTACAGTCCCGCAATCGCCAGGGCGATGAAGACTAGCGAAAGCCCAAGTCCTTTCCGCCGCAAATCGCGTTCGCGAAGCGCGGCGATGCCCGCCTCGTAGGCCTTCGTGGAAATACCCACGCCTTGGTCGGTTAGCTTTTCGACTTCGCCAGGATCAAAAGTGTGGACATCGACGCGCGCTTTGATAAGCGCTTCGTTCGAAGCGCTGAGCTGCAATCGGGCGCTTGAGACTTCCATTCCAGAACGCTCTGCTGTCGTGAGGATGTTGTCGGCGCGTTCCTGAGACGTCCTGAGTTTGGCCAAGGCGCCGGCCATTATTCTCGCCGCATCATAGCCCCGATCACCTTCCGCGTGGCAGTTCACGCAGACCGCTTGGGGGCCGACCCCGACCCAATCGTCAGCGGGCCTCACGATCTCGTGGTTGGAATGGCACTGGACGCAGCCCGGCAGTCCCATCTTGGCGAAAACTGCGGCGTGCGGGCTCTTTTGAAACAGTTGCGCAAAAAAGACGTGGCAGGTGCCGCAAACGCTGGCTACCGATCCCACGCCGGGTGGCATCGCGCCATGATTTCCGTGGCACGTCGTGCAAGTGGGTGCAGATGCGTCCCCCTGGGCGAGCATCTGGGCATGCACGCTCTTTTCGTATCGGGCCACTTGGTCTGCGGGGATTTTGTAGCCGCTCATGAGGTGAGTGTCAGAATGGCAGCGCGCGCACGTGGAGGCGACGTTGGTCGGATACACGGGAGCGCGGGTGTCCGAGACCGCGAGGATGTTATGAACGCCGTGGCAATCCACGCACGCGGCCACGTGGGAATCGCCCTGCTTCAGGCGTTTTCCGTGCACACTCGTCAGGTATTCGCTGAGCTGATCGGTGCGCAGCCTGGGATTGAATCGCCGCATATAGGCGGCGTCGGAATGGCAACGGGCGCAGAAGTCGGGGATCTGAGTTTTCTTAGGCGCGCCGCGAAAGCCCTTGGTGCGACTCATGGCGTTTATGGTGTCGTCGTTTGGGTCGCCGCCATGGCAGTCCGCGCAAGTGAGCCCGGCCTGATGATGAACGTCGGACTCGAATTCCTTGGCGGGCTGGAGCAGCTTGGTGTCCTCGAGCGCCGAGTGGCAGGTGGCGCAAGAGTCTTTCATCGCTGCGGAAGCGCTGGCGGCCCCGGCGAGAAGGACCAGCACTGCGATAATGGGAGAATTCTTCACGTTCTCTATCGATCCCACAACTCTATGAGGTGCGAAGCCGACAACCCTAGCTACCTGAAAACCAATGCCGACATCACCACCATATATCCAATTGCAAAAACACCTAAACCCGTGAAGAAACGCGTCACGCGCCCAAAACCAACCTTGCGGTCGATGAACGGGATTGCGACCCACACGAGGCCACCCAGCGAAAAACCCAGGATGCCGGCGAACTCGCCGTCCAGGAAGAAAACCTTGGGAGGCAGAAGCTTCAGGGTCTGAAACATGAAAAGGAAATACCATTCCGGGCGGATCCCGGCCGGAGCGGGAGCAAACGGGTCAGCCTTAGCGCCCAGTTCCCAGGGGAAGATAGCCGCGAGAGCGCCGAGAACGCCCAGGGCCGCGTACCATCCCATCATGTCGCGCAGCAGGAAATTGGGGAAGAAGGGCATTGACCGCGCGCGCTCTCGCCCCTCGTCGATTCTCCGTTCCACGCCGGGCGGAACGCTCATGCCCAAGCGCTGCACCAGCAAAAGGTGCATGGCCAGGAATACGGTCGTCAGGCCAGGGAGCACCGCGACATGAAACCCAAAGAAACGAGTCAGTGTCGCCCCGGTCACTTCCTCGCCGCCGCGAAGATAGATGAGTAGCCATTTCCCGAACAGCGGAACCGAGCCGGCCATCTGGGTGCCAACTTTGGTGGCAAAGTAGGCCAGGGTATTCCAGGGCAGGAGATAGCCGGTGAATCCAAAACACAGCACCAAGATCAACAGAACCATACCGGTGACCCAAGTCAACTCGCGCGGCTTCCGGTAAGCCTTCAAGAAGTAGCCGCTGAACATGTGGACGAACACGGTGAAGATCATCAGGTTGGCTGACCAACTATGCACCGATCGAATCAGCCATCCAAAACGGACCTGCGTCACCACGTATTGCACGCTCTCAAAAGCGTCGTTGGGCGTGGGCCGGTAATAAAGGAGGAGAAGGATTCCGGTCAGCACCTGGATGACGAAAAGGAAAAGCGTCATGCCGCCGAAGTAGTACCAGATGGTGTGACGATGCAAGGGAACGGTCTTATGGCGAAGGAATTCTTCGATGCTGCCGGCGCCAAAGCGCTCGTCGAGCCAACTCATCACTCGACGGTAGAGGGTGGCCATATTCAAGCCTTTCGAGAGACCACGATGTCTTCGCCTTGCACGTGGACCTCGAACTCCTCCAGCGGCCGAGGGGGCGGTCCACTGATGTTGCGGCCGGAAAGGTCGTAGAGGCCGTTGTGGCAGGCGCACCAGACCTGATGCAGGTCATCACGGTACTGGACGGTGCAGCTCAAATGGGTGCATACGGCGGACAGGGCCTTGAATTGATCGTCCGCGGTTCGAACCAGGAGGGCCGGTTTGGAACCGAACTGAAAGATCTTGCCGGAGTTGCGCTTCAGCTCGCTGATCTTTGCAGCCACCGTCGACCGGCTGGTGGATTCGGGCACCAGAGGCGGGATGATGTACTTGAATGCAGGATACAGGAATGACGCAATCGAACCCAGCACGCCGCCGCCCAGCAGCAGATTCACCCAGCGGCGTCCCGGTTTAGGATAAGCATCATGCGCGTCGGCGTGGTTCTCCATGGCCAGAGTTTTCGGGCATGTCGGCGGTCAGGTTCTTGAGGCGCTCGGCCGCGACTCCTCCGGATGACGAAACCGGTTTGCTTCAGGCCGTTCCACCCAAGTCAAAACGAATAGACCACCGAGAGATTGACCAGATTCCCTCTAAAGCTGCGCGGACCGATGGGGTCGGCGGCGGAATCCTTCTCGTTGTAATCGTAGTAGCCCCACGCCGTTCTCCAGGTCACGCCTTTCGCCAAGTCAACGTCCACAGACGCGTTGGGCCGATGGTAATCAAAATTGAGCGGCCCGGGCGGCGAATTAGGATTCAGGATGAGCGTATTGCCCGTCACGCGATCGATGTCGTATCCCGCGCGCATCGTCACTCGCTTGACGGGCTTCACCATGAAATTGAAATATCCGTAATTGAGCTTGCTGTTGTAAATCGAAAGAGCTTGCAGCGGAACCGGCGAGCCCACGACCGGGCAGGGCGGATATCCCGGAGGGGGAGGACCAGATCCGAAAATAAAGCAGACGTTGGTCTGGGAGAAGACGCCGGTGTAGTTGTAGCCTCCGTCCACCGAGAATCGGTCGTTGGGCGCCGCACTGACGTTGAACCCGGCGTTTCGAGTGTGCTCGATGTGGAAGATCTGGCTCACGTTGTTGCGGGATTCGAGAAGATTCATCGTTCCGCTGATGCTCAGCCACTGCTGCGGCTTATATGACGCGCGCAGCTTGTAATGCTGGAGCTGACGCGGACTGATGCGCGTAAATGTGTTATCCGCGTAAAAGAGCTCCTGGTCATAGCTGATCCTAAATTTGTCTGTGGGCCGAGCCCAGATTCCCGCCAGCAGCGAGTTCTCATTGATGGTCGTTGAAGCAGCAAAGTTGGCCAGGGACGCGGTCGAAAGGCTGGTTACGGTGCAGGAGCCGTCCGAGTTGAGCGTCTGGCCCGCGCAGGGTCCGGTGCTCGGCCACGCGTTTCCTTTTGAGGTCGTGATGGTGGGATCGTAGGTGCTGGTATCGACCTCCACATTCCGCTGGTCGATGATGCGATGGCCGTAGCGATACCCCAGGCGGGCGCCGAACCGCTTGGTGAAGTCGTATTCCAACTGAAACGTGTTGATCTTGGCGTCTTGCCCCAGGTATAAGCTGGCGACCGCCGTACCCGAATCGTCTTCGGAGGATGTGGTATGAGTGGGGCAGGTCTTGGCCGTGTAAGGCGCCGGACACGTCGCAGGGTTGAACACCACCGGCGCGGTCGTCAAGGACGCGGCGAATAAGTCGCTCGAAGACAGATCGTTTTGGCCCGGGATGCGGAAGTAATCGAACCGGAATTCATCGACCACGCGGAACTTCGGTGTGACGCTCCAAGTGATGGCGTAGTCGGCGGTGCTCGTAACGCGGGTGATGGCCGCCGTTCCCGTGGTTTGTAGCTGCCTCGCCAGCGTCCGTGATTCGAACCCTTGGAACATTTCGTAGAAGTCATCCACCCGGGCGTCGGCGGAAGTGTAAGAGAGGCGTCCGGCCATGTCAACGTTGTTGAAGTAGTTGGACTGAAAACTGAATTGCTCGGTCGGATACGAGGTTCTTATCGGCTGGCTGCGCAGCATACTCGTCTCGCCGCTGCATGCCGGGTTGTACGTAGGCGGTATGGTCGGAGGACCGGCGACAAGAGGCGTCTTGCAGGGGTTGCTGTTGGCGGTGTCGAACGAGACCCCTGGGTCCACTAGTTGGCCGTTGGACAACTGGTAGATCAGAAAACCGTCCGTGTCGGTGGTGTCGTTCTTGTAGTAGTTCAAGAACTGGTCGTAGCTGAAGTTGGTTCGAGGCACGCCCCGGTAATCAAAACCCACCTGGTAAGCGTTGGTGGTTGTCTTCACCTGCTGGAACAGCAGCTCCTCGGTGCCCACGTGATAGGAGGTCAGTGACGGGCCCTCGTTAATGTTGCGGTTGTAGCCCAAGCGGACGCGGAAGTTGGATTGCGGCATCAGCGTCAGGTTGTAATCGCTCATTCGGCGGGTCAGCGCCATGTCGTGCGGCGAAAAAGTGATGATCTCAGTCGGCTTGGAGGTCGTCGGGTTGAGGGGGTTCGCCAGCAGATCGTAATTCCACAAGTTGCGGTCGCGGCGAAAGGTGCCGCTGAAATCGTACCACTTGTTCTTCGAGACGCGCAGCATGGTGACGTCGTTGGGGTCGCCTCCGTAGCCGAAGTTCGACAAGGAGAGAGTATCAAAGAGCCCGCCCTCGTGGTTGAGCGACCTCATTTCCAGCGACTGATTGAAGAGGCGGAAACCCTGGCCCAGGTTCACGAACGTGTCGTAGACGTCGTTGTTTCCGGTGAAGCTCGTCCCCCGCCAGCCGAATTCCAAGGACTGGTTCACATGGTAGTTGCCCCAGTCCTTGCCCTCCTGCGTCTCCTGAGCCACGGCGGGCGTGAACAGGAAAATAGCGAGGATGAAGCTCGCGAAGACCGACCAAAGACGCAACTCATTTGATCTCATAGTTGAACCCCGTGCTGCGCATGTCAATTCGGGCCGTTTCGGCTCGAATCTCCTGCTCGATCTCAGTTTGTTCTCGCGTCGGTCTCTGACCGACGAAAAACCGACGATCCCGCTGGGCGGGATCGCCACTACAGCTCTCCTATCGGAAGAAGAACCTGTTGGTATTCGATCCGTGGACCATCGGATGACACAGCGTGCAAGCCTGGTATTTTGCCGACTGGTTGTGGAATGACGGAATGCCCGGCGCGCCTGTGTCAATGCCAGAGAATGTGTGGCACTCCAAACACAGCAGGTTGATCTGGCTGCGCTTCAAGAGCCGCGGGTTCGGCGAACCATGCGGCGTGTGGCAGGCGACGCAGCCCTCCGTCTTCACCGGCGCGTGCTCGTAGACAAACGGTCCCGCCTTGTCCACGTGGCACTTGAAGCAAACCGCGTCTTGGGAAGCGGTGGCTCTTAGTTGCTTGGTCAGGAAGCCGCCGTGCTCGTTGTGGCAGTCGGTACACTTGATCAAGCCTTCATTCACGCGGTGGTGGAACGGCTTGCTGAAATCCGCTTTAGCCTCTCCATGACACGAGAAACAAAGCAGCGGTTGTTTGGCCACCAGCAGGTAGTCCGCTTTGGCGTGATGAGGCGAGTGGCAATCGGTGCAGCTTACATTATTGATGTTGTGCGCCTGCCGCGCGAAGTTGGAGTGCTCTTCGCCATAGACGTGACAGGCGAGACAGCGTTGGCTGCTCTCTGAGGCCGGCACTCCCTTGAAACTGAAAATCAGCTTCTTCGCGGCTTCGATCTTGGCCGGATCCCCCGCCGCCTCACCCATGGCGTCTGCGTGCGCCTTCCCTGGTCCGTGGCAAGCTTCGCACCCTTGCCATTCCGGGCCCTTGTGCGTCAGAGTGGTTTTCCAGTGGGGCGTCTTCTCCCAATTCTTAAACATGTCCTCGTGGCAGCCTTTGCAGGTTTCCTGCCCCACGTAGTCCTCAGGATTGCCCTTGAACCCCTGGGCAGCCGCCGATGCCTTCGTGTTGGAAGGCACACCAGCCACGAGCAGACCTGTCCCAACCAGATACGCCGCAAGTGTCAAGGTCATGGTGGCGGCAATTCTGCTCAACTTTGTTTTGGCATCCACGGGAAAACCCTCCGAGACGAGCTTTGAATAACGCGCTGTGACATGTTGCAAAGCTTTACAGTCCAATTCGCTGAGTTTCCGAACAGGTCCCTCCGACATGGGCGCGATTCTGCGCTGAGCTCCTTCTTGAGTCTGTGACGGCCGTCACACTGTCGCATGACTTTTCGTTTCAAACGCCGTTTACGTTGGTAGCTGCCGATAAGGTGCTGAAAATCGCCTCACAGCCCTTATAGCTTGCAGCCCCCTCCCAGCGGGGCAAATAGAAATCTGCAAATAGTCTCATCGGCCGATCTCCGTCGGACTTGAGATTCGAGCCCTTGGAGAGAGTCTTGGGGGTCAATGAAGATACGGCCGCCTTGTTCCGGTGGAAGAACCTGCGAGATGGGCATGTGGAATGCATATCGCGCTGAATGAACCAAAGATCTCAGGGGCCATTTCATATCTTAGTTGCCAAAGCCTTGTCAAGGCGATCCGCCGTCCTTTGTCCGTCCCGAGTTGGTCAGTGGCTCAGCATTTCAGTGGGTCAGTCGAGCGAGCGGGCTTCGGGATTCGGGGTCAGGGATTCGGGTAGGCAAGCTGAGACCGGAGCCCAGAAGCCCGAACCCCTGCGTACTGCACTGACAAACTGACATACTGACTCACTGAAATACTGCCCCACCGAAACAAAGAACTTACAAGATCTTCCAGATTTCACAGCGGTGGGGCAACATGCCACGCCCTTCGCCAAAAGGGATTTCTTTCCAGATTCTATTAGTCCTCTGTCATTCGTCCTTTGTTTGTAGCAAGGACGGCAAAGGACCACTCTTGCTTGGCCCATCGGGCCTTGGACTGATGACTTTCTCATCAAGCCTACCGAATCGTCCCGTAATTGTGGTGACAAAAGGCTATCGAGCCCATCAAGAAGCACATTGCGAGATTAGAGCGCCTAAACGCAAAGAACGCGCGGCATGAAATCGACCTCGTGGGGAGCAAATAATTCAAAGGATATGAGCAATTGACATTATCATCTAAAACAGTTACTATTTTCGGCGAAATGAGCCCGTTACGCCCGAGGCGCCCGAGCGAGTTTACGGTTTCCGCGTTATTGCCAAAGAACACTGGCCGAGGAGAGATTCGCACCGTGCCGCGGCCGGGGCGAGTATGACTGAGCTTTCCCCGCCGTGTGCTTTGGCGAGGAATATTCGCCGGTCTTTCCGAGCCGGCATGTGGCAATGAGCCTGGACCATGCGAGACCGAGAATCGCCCAACTCGTTACCTTACTTTCAAGCCCCGTTCGAATCGGCGGCCGACAGTTAGCCGACCTGATGAGTGCTGCTCGTCCAGGGATGAAAGTGCTCTATATGTCTGGGTATACGGATAATGCGGTGCTCCATCACGGCGCCCTGGAGCCAGGCATGTTGTACCTCCAGAAGCCGTTCACTCCGGGTGCCCTGGCACGCAAAGTGCGCGAGGCACTGGGTAGAGACAGCAGGTAACCACTGCGGGCGGTCTCGCATCTGGACTTCTACCCGCTGCGGGGCGCCTGCGTGTGGGGCGGAGGCTGGCGGTCCGGGGGATTTTGGCCAATGCATTTCGTGTTGCAGAGAATCGCTTATTAAGACACGTTACAAGCAGGGAGGTGGGACATGGGAACAACGGTTTCAGCCCAGGAACCTATGCCAGAGCAAGAGCGCGTCAGCCATCCTCGTGTCTTATTGGTGGACGACGAGCCGGCAATCCCGTTAATGCTCCGCGAACGGCTTTCCGCCGAAGGGTTTGAGTGTCACATCGCTTCCAGCGGCAAAGAGGGCCTGGCGATGGTCGAACAAGCCCCTTTCGACGTCGTGATCTCCGACCTTCGAATGCCGGAAATCTCCGGGCTCGACCTCTTGGAGGAGGTGCGAAAACAGCAGCCCTACGCCGCTTTCTTGATGGCCACCGGAGTCGCGGACCTGAAGGTCGGGATTCAAGCGATGAAGCAAGGCGCCGACGATTACCTCGTCAAGCCATTCGACTTGGGCGCTGTTCTCGCATCAGTTCGGCGGGCGCTGGCGAAGAAGCAAATGGAGTTTGAACTCGAGAAATACCGCACCCGCCTGGAGGAAATGGTGGAACAACGCACCGTCCAACTGCGGACGGCGTTGAAGCGGGTGGAGTTGACGTATGATGAGACCCTCGAGGCGCTGGGAGCAGCCCTGGATTTGCGCGACAACGAAACCGCGGGACACTCCGAACGGGTCATGCGATTTTGCCTCGAAATGGCCAGGGGGATGAATTGTTCCAGCGAGCAGCTGACGCACATTGCCCGCGGCGCTTACCTGCATGACATCGGCAAAATCGGGATTCCGGATACGATCTTGCTGAAGCCTGACCAATTGACCGCCGAAGAGCGCGCGGTGATGGAAGCCCACACTCGCATCGGATACGATCTGGTGAGTCGGGTTGCTTTCCTGGCTCCCGCCGCCCAGATCGTGCTCACCCATCAGGAACGCTACGATGGGACCGGATATCCGCAGGGCCTGATGGGGGCCGAAATCCCGCTCGGCTCCAGGATCTTCGCCGTCGCCGATACGCTGGACGCGATGACTTCCGACCGGCCGTACCGAAAGGCGCTGCCTGATTCGAAGGCGCGAGACGAAATCAAGCGCGAGTCAGGGCGGAAATTCGATCCCGAAGTGGCCCGCGTGTTCCTCTCGATTCCCGAAGACACTTGGAGGACCGTTCGCCGTGAGGTGAGCGAGTCGCGGCGCCAGATCGGGGGCTGGAAGGGCCACGCGTTCGGCGGTCTTCCAGAGCTCGGCCTCAAAGACGGGGAGTGATTGCCGATTTTCGATTGTCGATTTCCGATTTGCGAAGACGTCCGCTGTTCCTGATCCGTTGTCCGCTGCTGGCCTCGGAAGGTGGCCCTACGGTCGGCGTCGGCCCCGGACGACTGACAACGAGCCGTCGACAAATGTTCTCGATCGGAAATCCGCAACCGAGAATCATCAATCTCAAGTGTGACGAAGGTCACTGAAAGAGAGGCTGGCGAGGCAGCATCATGCAGGCAAGGAAAGAAGAAACGTGGGCGGGCGGGGGCCTCGATCGGTTAAGGACTCGCGGTCATCGTCCTGGCCAGAAGGCCTGCATCAGGCCTGAGACCTTCCGCCACCCGCCCATCCCCTGTGATCGGAGGGCAAGATGGACAACCTCAAGATTATGGTGGCGCTCCGTGACATCGAGTCCGTTGGGGCGCTGATGAAGCTCGCCTGCCATATGGCCGAAGGCAAGATGGCCGATGTGACGGCGGTACACGTTTTGGAAATCGGCCCCGGATTGCCCTTGGATGCCCACGCAGAGGTATTGGATAAACCACCGGAACAGCTCCTTTCGCTGGCCCGGGAAACCGGATTGGGATATCGGAAAGAAGTCTTGACGCGATTGATCCGCGCCCGTCACGCGGGGGAGGCAATCGTCGGCGAAGCCACGGATGCAGGCGTCGATGTCCTCATCATGGGTTATCACCACAAGCACGGGCTGGGCGAAGTGCTCCTCGGATCCACCGTGCGGTACGTGGCCGAGCACGCTCCCTGCCCTGTCCTGGTTCGAGTTCCTCCTGTGCACGAGCGCGCGAAGGCCGCCGCGCCCGAAGCGAAGCGCGGCGAAAAGCTGGCGCGCGAGCCCGTCGCCGCGTAGCAGTGTTTCAGCTTGTCAGTATTTCAGTCTGTCAGTTGCTCAGCACTTCAGCCTGCTGGTGGTTCTTTAGTGTATTATACTTCTGTTATATATATCTAAATATATATCCGCTGAATGAAATACTGAAGTGCTGACATACTGAAGAGCTTTCCTATTATGCCTGGGTGAGAAAAACTGGCAGACCGAGCTTGCGGGCATAGTTCGGCCGGCAGCGGCCGATGTCATACATGGTGTCGACGTCGACTGTGCGTGGCCCGAGTTTCGGGTCAGGGATGGACACCACGGCGTAGCGCCCGCCGTGGATCGCCGTCATCACGCCGTGCTCGCCTCGCTCGACGCAGTCCACGGCCATGGCGCCGAAGGTTGCGGCCACGAGCTTGTCGATGAAGTCGGGGCTGCCGCTCCGCAGATCGTAGGTCAGGTCACTGACGATGGTCTCTTCGCCCGTGGCCTTCTTGATCTCATCGCTCAGATCCTCCCCGACGCTAGCCTTGTGCCGATGGCCGAACGCGTCCGCCTCGCCGTACTCGCGCACCTGGTAGCCCTTCCACTCGGCGCCCTCCGAGAGCACCACGAGCGCGTAGCCGCTGGGATTCGATTTCTTGTCGTCCACAAGAAGATTGATGAGCTGTTTCAGATCGAATTTGTACTCGGGGATGCAGCACCGAGTGGACGCGACATACGCGGTGTAAAGCGCGGTGTAGCCGGCGTCGCGTCCGAAAATGCGGAAGATGCCGATGCGCTCGTGCGACCCGACCGTCGTGCGCTGCCGGTCGATGGCGTGCATGGCGCGAGTGATGGCCGTGGAAAACCCGATGCAGTACTCCGTGTTGCGCACATCGTTGTCCATGGTCTTAGGGATGGCAATCACCTTGACGCCTTCCTGGTCCAGCCGCGCCGCGTAGCTCAGCGTGTCGTCGCCGCCGATGGCGACTAGATAGTCGAGGCCGAGCGTGCCGATGTTGTTCAGCACCGCCGGTGTGACGTCATAGACCGCCGACGTCTCGCCCTTCTTGGTGATTTGCGATTTGACAAAGGTGCCGCCCTCCAGAGCCGGCGGCAGCTTCTTCATCTTCGCCGGATTGGTGCGCGTCGTGTGCAGAAAAGTGCCGCCCGTGCGGTCGATGGTTCGCGTGTTCTCGCGGTCGAGGGGAAGGATATAACGCTCGCGGCTCTCCGCATCGTCCAGATTGACGTGCGTGAGGCCTTCCCAGCCGCGCCGGATTCCGATCACCTCGCAGCCGATGTCGCTGCCTCTGTAAACCACCGTCTTGATGACCGCATTCAACCCCGGCACGTCGCCGCCGCCGGTGAGAATTCCAATGCGTCGTGTCGCCATGATTGCTCCTCCGCTTTCCGATGTCGCCTCAAGGGTAACATCCGACCCGGTTAATGGAAAATGCAGTTTACACGCGGCGGCGCAGTTTGGAAAGGCTAGGAATTAGGAGTTAGGAACCAGGAGCTGTGAATTAGTCTCGCGCCAAATTTGACAGGTTGCGGCCGGTCGATTAGATTGACAGTCGCAAGCTAGGTGTTAGGTGGTAGGTGTTAGGTGCTGGGAAGAATTTCCTTCTTGCCCTGATCCCTAGTCCCTAACACCTAATCCCTGCATTTCTATGCTGGATCTCAACTTTGTTCGTGACAACTTGGAATTGGTGAAGCGCAAGATGCGCGAGCGCGGCATGGCCGACGCGATGAAGGACTTCGAGTCCCTGGACGCGACGCGGCGCACGGCCCTCGCCAGAGCCGAGGAGCTCAAGGCGCGGCGCAATAAAGTTTCCGATGAAATTGCCGGGCTCAAAAAACAGAAGCAGGACGCCGGTGCGCAAATCGCGGAAATGAAGGTGCTGAAGCAAGAGATTGAGATCTATGACGCCCATGCGGAGGTTGCGGACAAGCAGTTGCGCGAACTGCTGGTGGGCATTCCCAATGTTCCTCACGAGAGCGTCCCCGCCGGACGCGGCCCCGAAGACAATCAGGAAATCCGGCGCTGGGGCGAGCCGCGCCAGTTCGATTTCGAGCCCAAGGCACACTGGGACCTCGGCCCCGAACTCGGCATTTTGGATTTCGAGCGCGCCGCGAAAATTGCCGGAGCGCGTTTTGCGGTCTATAGCGGTATCGGCGCCAAACTGGAAAGAGCGCTGGCCAATTTCATGCTCGACGTGCACACGCGCGAGCACGGCTACACGGAAGTCCTGCCGCCTTTCGTGGTGAATTCCGCCAGCCTCTACGGCACCGGCCAACTTCCCAAATTTGCCGGCGACCTTTTCAAGCTCGAGGGAACGGACTACTGGCTGATCCCCACTGCCGAAGTTCCTGTGACCAATCTTTATCGCGACGAAGTGCTGGAAGGGGAGAAGTTGCCGGTGAAGCATTGTGCCTGGACGGCGTGCTTTCGCAGTGAAGCGGGATCCTACGGCAAAGACACGCGCGGGATCATCCGCCAGCACCAGTTTCAGAAAGTTGAGCTAGTGAAATTTGCGCTCCCGGAAAATTCCTATAACGAGCTCGAGTCGCTCACGCATGACGCGGAAGCGATCCTGCAACGCCTCGGACTGCCTTACCGCGTGGTTGTCCTCTGCACCGCAGACCTGGGCTTCAGCTCGGCGAAAACCTACGACCTGGAAGTCTGGCTGCCGTCGGTACGTGAGTATAAGGAAATCTCCTCGTGTTCGAACTTCGAAGCGTTTCAGGCGCGGCGCGCCAACCTGCGTTTTCGCCGAGGTCAGAAAGGAAAGACCGAGTTCCTCCACACCCTGAACGGCAGTGGCCTCGCGATCGGCCGCACCTGGCTGGCCATCCTCGAGAACTACCAGCAAGCCGACGGCTCCGTCATCATCCCCGAATCACTGAGACCGTACTTGGACGGCCTGGAGAGAGTCGAAAGAAGGCGTGGGTAGGAACGGCTAAAGACAAGATCATTTCAAATGGAAAATGGGCCATGGGAAATGGGAAATGGATGCCATTTACAATTTCCCATTTACCATAATCCATTTGCCATTCTTCTGCCTTCTGCCTACTCCTTTCCGCCTTCTTTCTTTGCCGCTGGCTCCGGCATATAGCGATGAAAATCGCCGGGCGCGTGGGTATGCTCGAATTGGATAGTTGTGTGGGTGATGCCGAACTCAGCGGCCACGACTTCGTTGAGTTGGCGGCAGATTCGTTCGCTTTCCGAGGTCGGCATGTCGAGAATTCTCACGTGGCATGAAAGCGCCCGCGATTGCGATCCGAGCGACCAAATGTGGACGTCGTGGACTTCGTGAACGCCCGGCACGCCGAGCATGGCGTTGGCCACAGTCTCCAGCTCCATTCCCTTGGGCAAGCTTTCGAGGAGAATATTCATCGACTCGGTGATGATCCCCACCGCCGACCACACAATCATCCCGGCAATCAAGAAGGCAATCAACGGGTCGATGAGGGGCTGGCCCGTTCGCCTAATCAGCCACGCGCCCACGATGATGCCAAGACTCGAGAGCGCGTCACCGAGATTGTGAATGAAGACAGCGCGCAGGTTGAGGTCGCGCCGGCCGGTTGCGAGGCCAGCCGTAATAGCCCCATTCACCACCAGCGCGACCACGCCGACCCAAAGCATGGCGCCGACAGCGATGGGCTGGGGCCGCACGATTCGCTCATAGCCCGCATAGCACAGGAACAGCGCCACAGCAATCATCGCCAGCGCGTTCACGAACGCCGCCAGCACGCCGGCGCGCTGGTAACCATATGTCTTGTGCTCGTCGGGCGGCCGCTGTTCCCAATAGAGCGCGAGCATGGCGAGGACCATGCTGGGAACGTCGGTGAGGTTGTGCCACCCGTCTGTGACCAGGGCCAGGCTGTGGGCGAGCGTGCCCACGACAAACTCCGTCACCACCAGCGCCAGAGTCACGGCCACTGCCGCCTTCACGACCCAGCCCGCCGCGTGTGAGTGAGGATGATGAGCGTGCGTGTGCACAGTGCCCCCTCGGCGCGATTCTATGCCATCGCGAAATCGGCGCGCCATGCGGGACGAGCAATGGAAATTCTTGCCGCCGCTACCTCGCGGGGACGGCCGTAAGGCGCTTGGGGCCGGCCTCGAGTACGTGCGCGGGGCATTCGGCCACGAAGGTCTTGAAATTGTCGATGAAGCGCGCCGCGAGGCCATCGTACTTCCTGAAGTACTCCCCTCGGCTGGGCCAGGTATTGACCGGATCGAGGATCTCCGAGGGCACGCCTTCGCAAGTCTTAGGCACATCGAAGCCGAAGATGGGGTCGGTGTGGCAGTCGACGTTGTCGAGCTTCCCGGCCAGCGCGGCATCGAGCAGGGCGCGTGTGTGGTGGATGCTGATCCGCTTCCCCACGCCAAACGGGCCGCCCGTCCAGCCCGTATTCACCAGCCACACCTTTGCTCCGTGATTCAGCACTTTTTTCTTGAGCAGCTCGGCGTAGTGGTACGGATGATGCACCATGAACGGCCCGCCGAAGCAGGTGCTGAAGGTGATCTGCGGTTCGATGCCGAGGCCGATTTCGGTGCCCGCAATCTTGCTCGTGTAACCGGAAATGAAGTGGTAGATAGCCTGATCCGGGCTGAGCCGGGCGATAGGCGGCATCACGCCGGAGGCATCGCAGGTGAGGAAGACGACATTCTTCGGATGCCCGGCGCGTTTTTCCGGCAGAAAGTTGGCGATGTACTCGAGGGGATAAGCGGCACGCGTGTTTTCGGTGATGGAATCGTCGTTCAGGTCGAGCCGGCGCGAGACGGGATCGTAGACAACGTTCTCGATGACGGTGCCGAAGCGGCGCGTACACTCGTAGATTTGCGGCTCAGCTTCGGGTGAGAGGCGGATAACCTTGGCGTAGCAGCCGTCCTCGAAATTGAAAACGCCGCGATCGCTCCAGCCGTGCTCGTCGTCGCCGATCAAATGGCGTTTGGGGTCGGCGGAGAGCGTGGTCTTGCCGGTCCCGGAGAGGCCGAAGAAGATGGCCACGTCACCAGCGGGCCCGACGTTCGCCGAGCAGTGCATGGAAAGCACCCCGCTCAGCGGCAGCAGATAATTGAGCACGGTGAAAATGGTCTTTTTGATTTCGCCCGCATAACTCGAGCCGGCGACGATGGCGGTGCGCTCGCGGAAATTGATGATGATGCACGTCTCGGTGCGCGTGCTGTCGATGATGGGCGAGGACTGAAAACCCGGCACGGCGATGACCGTGAATTCCGGCACGTGCTTCTTGAGCTGATCCTGGTTCCGAATTCTCTGGAACATGATGCGCGCGAAAAGGCTGTGCCAAGCCTTTTCCGTGATGATGCGGATGGGGAGCCGATAGTCGGGATCGGCGCCCGCGTAGCAGTCTTGAACGAACACGTCGCGGCCCTGCAAGTAGCCTTGCACGCGGCAGAGGAGCGCGCTGAAATTCTCGGCGGTGAAGGGGCGGTTGTATTGCCCCCACCAGACCCTCTGCTCGGAGCTCTCTTCGCGGACGATGAACTTATCGGCCGCGGCCCGCGCCGTGTGCTTCCCGGTCGAAACCAGCAGCGGGCCATTGTGCACCAGCCGGCCTTCGGAACGGAAAATCGCTTCCTCGTAAAGCGACGCCGTGGTGAGATTCCAGTAGGCGCGGCGCGCATTGAGCAGCCCATGATTCGCCAGCCCATAATCACTCGCCAGGCGATCGGCTTCTTTCACGGCTGGGGATTGAACGTCGAGATAGATATTCATAGCCAGTCCCTCACCAGCTTCCTCTCGCCGAGGTAAAGCTCGTTGGCGGAGTTGGGATCGAGCGCCCACTGAATGCGCTCCAGGCCTTCGGTAATGTCTGTCACGGCGCCGCAGTAGCTCAGCCGCAAATGGCCCTCAAAGCCGAATTCTTTTCCGGGTACCGCAATCACGCGGACTTTCTCCAGAAGGAAATTCGACAGCTTTTGCGAGTCCTTCATGTAGGCGCCGAAGTCCGGGAAGCAATAGAACGTCCCATCGGGCTTGTGGACATTGACGCCGTCGATGGCGCGCAGCCGGTCGATCATGATGTTGCGGTTATTTTCAAGCGTCACGCGCAGGGCCTCGACGCTCGATTGAACGCCGTTCAGCGCGCCCACCGCCGCCCACTGCGCGGGCGCTGCCGGCCCGGACGTCTGCTGCGATTGGATGGTCGCCATCGCGGCGATCAACTCCTGGCTGGCGATGGCCCAACCGATGCGGAAGCCCGTCATGGCATACATCTTCGAGATGCCGTTGATCACCACCAATTTGGATTGCTCCAGGGGAATCTTCGCGTAATCGTAGCAATTGGGCGCGGTCTTGCCCTCGAAGACCAGGCGGTTGTAAATGTCGTCCATCACCAGGTAGAGGTTTTTCTTCTCGCAGAACTCCACGATCTCGCCAATGAAGTCCGCGGAGAACATCGCACCCGAGGGATTGTTGGGGCTGTTCACGATGACGGCCTTGGTGTACGAGCCGCAAGAATCCGCGATTTCCTGTACCTTAGGGAAGAAGGTGCCGTCTTCGGGTTTCACCGAGACAGGCACGCCGCCCGCCAGCTTCACCATCTCGGGGTAGCTCACCCAGTACGGCGAGGGGAAGACCACCTCGTCCTTCGGGTCGAGAATCGCATGGAGCAGCACCATGATCGCTTGTTTGGCTCCGCCCGAAACAATCACGTTCTTGGCGCTCGCCACCTTGTCGTAGTGGTCTTCGGTGTAACGGATGATGGCCTTCTTCAAAGCGCCAATTCCATCCGGCGGCGTGTAGCGGATTTCGCCGGTCTGAAGCAGCGAAGTGCAACTGATCACCGCGTCCACCGGCGCGCGGCTTTTGGGCTCGCCGCCTCCCAAGTGGATCACCGGCTCGCCCTTCTCGCGCAGCAGGGCGGCTGTCTCGTTCAATTTCAGAGTTGCAGATTCCCTGATCGTCCGTGCTAGTTGACTCAAACTCATGGCCTTCAGTTCCTTCCCATCGGATTCCCTGAGTACCCTAATATACACTCCCTTGGTTGGGCGGCGGCAGAGAGAGTCCGAATATCATACAGGAATTGTCTTCAAGAGGACATCGCATCAACTTTGGGGAAGGGCAGAGACGTGCGATGTAACTTTGGCGCGGGAAATCCAGCTATGATCCTAAGGCAACTCGGGCTTACCTTGAGGGCATCTTGATTACAGGAAGAGAATGACACGAACTTCGCATCGCTGGCGTTTTCGAGGGTCGCACTAAAACGTCTGGCTCGATGCGTTAAAACCAGGGAGCAAGCATGAACGCCAGCCGACTTACCCGACGATTTGTCACTGCCGTTGCCTTAGCTGTTTGCCTCAGCGCGTTGCCCCTTTGGGCAGCGCAGCAGGACCAAGCGAAATCGCAGGAGCAGCCACCGGCGAGCGCCCAGCAGAAGGAGCAGCCGACGGCGCCGCCAACTGACCAGCAAAACGCTCCCCAAGCCGCGCCAGGCCAGCCCGCGCCGCAGCCTCTCGCTTTCGACCAGGTGCCCGCGTCGTTCACTTTGCCGGTGGGCACGATGATTACAGTCCGCACGTCGCAAGCGCTCTCGAGCGATCGCAACCTGATTGGCGATAAATTCAGCGCCGAGCTTCAGCAGCCGGTGGTGATCAATGGTTGGGTTGTGGCGCGACGAGGTCAGACGGTGGTCGGCCGCGTGAGCGTGGCAGAAAAGGCAGGGCGCGTGAAGGGTGTTTCACAACTGGGCGTCGAGCTGGCGAATCTGGTGCTGGTTGATGGCCAGCGACTGGCCATTCATACTGAACTGATGCAAGTTTCCGGAAACACCACCAAGGGACGCGACGCCGCGGCCATCGGAACCACAACGGGCCTGGGCGCGATTATCGGCGCGGCGGCAAATGAAGGAAAAGGCGCGGCCATCGGCGCCGGCGCCGGCGCGGTGGCGGGCATCGTCGGAGTGCTCCTCACCCGTGGCGAGCCAACTGTCATCCCTCCCGAAGAGTCCCTCACGTTCGAAACGAAGAACCCGGTCACGTTCTCCACCGAGCGCAGCGTCGTCGCATTCCGGCCGGTCGAACAGTCGGATTATGCCAACGGCCAGCTCGAGCATCGGCCGCGCTTCGCCGGCCCGGTCGGCTACCCGCCTCCGCCATTCTATGGCCCGTACTATCCGTGGGGATATTATTATCCTACGCCGTTCTACATCGGTTTCGGTTACTACGGGCGGTGGGGACGCTTTCACCGATAAGGAGCTGTCAGTCGTCAGTTGTCGATAAGAAACGGCCGGATCCGCGCGCCATCGAAGATTCGGCCTGCGGCTCCATATGCTCCGATCCTGCCTAAAAGCCCGCTGGCGCTAGAATCGCGCTTCCTCCCCAAAACCGGCGTATAATCCCCTCGCTGCAATAAAAACCCTTTTGCGAGGTGACGAACCATGCGCCGTTCAGCGTTGTTCATAGTTTCGTTCGGAACTCCTCTTTTGGCTTTAATGTTTGTTGCTCAGCCATTGCGACTCATCGCCGCGGGGCTGGAGGCACAAGACTCCGTCGTAGCTGAGGGCAACGGCGGCGCGAGTCCGGCCGCGGCAAATCCTAATGGTGGCGGGCCCGCCAGCCCGCACGGCATCGATCCCTCCAACATGGACACGACGTGCAAGCCGTGCGAGGACTTTTTCCATTACGCCGATGGCGGTTGGTTGAAGAACAATCCTGTGCCGGCAGACCATCCGAGCTGGGGGACGTTCAACGTGCTCCAGGAAAGGAATCGGGCGATTCTGCACGAGATCTTGGAGGACGCTGCCAGGAAACGAGACGCCGCACCCGGTTCCAACGAGCAAAAGATCGGCGATTTTTATGCCAGTTGCATGGACGAGCAAAAGATCGAAGCGGAGGGCACCAAGCCGCTCGAGCCGGAATTCGAGCGCATCGCGAAGATTCAGTCCGTGGCCGATCTCGAATCCGAGATCGCGCGTCTGCAAGGCGAGGGCGTCAACACGCTTTTCCGCTTCGGCTCGGCGCAAGACCGCAAGGACAGCACGCAGGTAATCGGGTTCGCGGGGCAAGGCGGGCTGGGCATGCCCGACCGCGATTACTACCTCAAGAACGACGAAAGGTCCGTGAAGCTGCGCCAGCAATACGTCGAGCACGTGGCCAGGATGCTTGAGTTGCTGGGCGACGACGCGGCCAAGGCCGCCGACGAGGCCAAGAGCGTGATCGCTCTCGAGACCAAGCTCGCCGACGCCTCCATGACGCGGGTCGAGATGCGCGACCCGGACGCCACCTATCACAAGATGGACGTGGCGCAACTGACGGCGCTAACGCCTGATTTTTCCTGGCCAACCTACTTCCAGGAAATCGGCGCGCCGTCGATCGCTTCCGTCAACGTCGCGCAGCCAAAGTTCTTTGAAGCCGTCAATCACGACCTCAAGGACGTGTCGATGGACGACTGGAAAACCTACCTGCGCTGGCATCTCATCGCCGCTGCGGCCCCCGGACTCTCCTCGAAATTCGTGGATGAGGAATTCAGTTTCAACGGCAAGATTCTCCAGGGCACGGAGAAAAATCTGCCACGCTGGGAGCGTTGCGTGATGACCACGGACCGAGAACTGGGCGAGGCGCTGGGCGAGTTTTATGTGAAGAAGGCATTCCCTCCCGAAGCCAAAGCCCGAGCGCAGCAGATGGTCCAAAACCTGATCGCCGCGCTGCGCGACGACCTCGCCACCCTGCCCTGGATGAGCCCCGACACCCGCAAGGCGGCGCTCGAGAAGCTCAACGCCTTCACGCCCAAGATCGGTTATCCCGACAAGTGGCGCGATTATTCCGCCTTCAACGTGGACCGCGGGCCATACGTATGGAACGTCCTGCGCGGCCGGCATTTCGAGTTCAATCGCCAACTGGCGAAAATTGGAAAACCCGTCGACCGCAAAGAATTCGGCATGACGCCGCCCACGGTCAATGCCTATTACAACCCATCGATGAATGAAATCGTTTTTCCCGCCGGCATTTTGCAGCCGCCGTTCTACGATGCGAAGGCGGACGACGCCGTGAACTACGGCGGCATCGGCGCGGTGATCGGACACGAAATGACCCACGGCTTTGACGATCAGGGCCGCAAGTTCGACGCGCAGGGCAATTTGAAAAACTGGTGGACGCCGGAGGATTTGAAGAACTACCAGGCGCGCGCCGACTGTGTCGAAAAGCAGTTTGACGGCTACGTCGTCGAGGGCGACTTGCACGAAAACGGCAAGCTCGTGCTGGGCGAAAGCATTGCCGATCTGGGAGGCCTGACCATCGCTTACAAAGCTCTCCAGAAAAGCTTCGAGGGCAAGCCGCGCCCGCAAAATATCGACGGGCTAACCCCCGAACAGCGCTTCTTTATTTCCTGGGCGACCACTTGGGCGGCCAACGACCGCACCGAATTCGAGCGCTTGCAGGTAAAAACCAATCCGCACCCACTCGACAAATTCCGCGCCATCGGCGCGCCCTCGAACCTGGATGAGTTCGCCAAGGCTTTCGGCTGCAAGGCCGCAGACCCGATGGTCCGCGAGCAACGCTGCCAGATTTGGTGAACAATCCGCAGATTACGCAGATTGCATAGATTAGCCTGGGATCGTTCGAGTTTCTCAAGTCCCGGGTACTCCCCGCTTCAGGATGAGCTCCAGGTTCTTCTTGATGCGCTCAAAGTGAGACCCCCGCCAGTACACCCGCCCACAGCCGCGGCAACGGTAGAACTCGCTGTAGGCTTGAAAGACGCGCGGCGGCACCTCGGATTCAACTTCTCCTTTCTCGACCCCGACGATTTCGGTGTTGCACTCGGTGCAACGCGTGCACAGGCCCGATTCCCAATCCAAATGCAATTCATCGACGACTTGGCGCAATTGCTCGGGAGGGGATTCACTCCGGATGGAGAGGATATTGGTGCGCGCCGCTTTCGGGAAACGCCTCTCAACCTCGCCCCGCGTCAGTATAAGGCGGCCATCACGTTGGGCTAGACCGCGAAGCTCCTCGGGACTCACCTGCTGGGAATAGAACGCATCATACCCGAGCATCCGCAGCATGCGCGCCAGTCGCCCGAGCATACGATCAACTGCAAAGCGGATGGTGTGAGGCGTGTTCAGTTGGTCTGGCATGCTCTCGATCATACAATCGCCGTTGAAAAAGTGTAACCGGGCGGCGGAGTCGTGGCACGGGACGGGGACCCCTCTGGGCCTCGCGCGTGCAGCGCCACGCGCGGGATGCGCGTGCCACAGCGCCGGGAACCACAGCGAGCATTCTGCCCACCTGATGAGGTAAATAACGCTACGGTTACTGCTATAATGCGGAATGCCCGCTGAACGAGCCGCAACCAACCCCCCTGCTGACGAAGGAGGCGCCGCGATGACGAAAGCCCGCAAGAAGTACACCCTGAGCAAGGCTGCGCTGGCCGCGATGCGGGCCAACATCAAGAAGGCGCACGCGGCTCCGAAAGAGAAAGTCTACCGCGCCACGGAAAGGCGCGAAGCAGCAAGCCGGGCTAACATGGAGAAGGCCATCGCGGCGCGCAAGACCGAGGCGGGCATTATCGCCGCCCGCCTGAACGCCGCCACTCACGGCTACTACATTAAAGATCTGGCCGGAAGTTTCCGGCGGATGCGCGAAGATCCGAAGGAGTACCAGACGCTCCTGGCGCTCTTTGAGGGCATCTTCGTTCCTCAGGATGAAGAGGAGAAGGAATATGTCCGCCGGCTGACCGAGGCCAGTTGGAAACGCCTGCGGCTGTTCCGCGCTCAGGCTGTCTGGGAGCTCCAACGGCTGAAAGAGGTTTTGAAATCTATCGATACGTCGCGGCCGCTCACTCCCTTTGAGACGCATCGCCGCGCAGCTTTGGTCTACCTGGTCTTCGACTATTATGCCGATTATATCGACTTGATCGGAAAACATCGGGCGCAAATTCAGAAGTTGATGAACAAACTGATCATCAAGCGGTCGCAGGGCGCCATCAAATTCAAGGCCGGTCCCCGGAGGCTCAGCGCGCGAAAAATGTCGGATGAGTTCGACCGCAAGATGGCCCTGCCGGTCGATGAATTTCTGGATGAGATGAAGAAGGACAGGAGTTAAGAGTTAGGATTTAGGATTTAGGATTTAGGATTTAGGATTCAGGATTTAGGAATCAGGAATTAGGGTTTAGCGCGGGACCGGGAGAAGGGGCGCGTTAGTTGTCAGTCGTAAGTTGTCAGCCGTCAGCCGTTAGTTGTCAGTCGTCCGTGAAGGAAAATGCGGCCTGGGGACCGCACCCTGCAACCGGGTCCATTCTTGCTTCTGAGGATGGCCGTCTGCTTACCGCCCGTTGCCCTCAGCTTCTTACCTGCTGAAGTGATGCCACTGGCCATCCGCGACGAAGACATTGCGCGTCTGGGGTGGATCGCTTGCGGGGGCATCTGGGACGGTTCGCAGCGAAGCGTTCTGTGTGACCGGGGCAGGTTGATCGCCGAAGTGGTGCCACTGGCCATCCCCGACGAAAACGTTGCGCGTTTGGGGTGGATCGCTCCTCAGGGAATACGTCGCCGGTGCTGGTGCATCTCCCGGAAGGTCGGGAGCATAGGCATAGGGACCATAACCGTAAGGATCGCATCCGTACGGGCCGTAGGGATAGCACGGGGAGTACGAATAGTAGGGATAATACGGATATCCATACCATCCGTAGCCGCCATAGTACCATCCCGGCCCATAAGCCCAAGGTCCGAAGCCAAAGCCGAACCCGAACCTGTAACCGCCACGATAGCCGTACCCGTAGCCGCGGCCGCGGAAGCCGCCCCGGAAGCCTCCGAAACCTCCACGGTAGCCACCGCCACCGAAGCCGCCTCGGAACCCACCGCCACCTCCGCCGCGAAAGCCTCCACCACCACCGCCATGGAACCCGCCGCCACCGAACCCCCTGCCGCCACCTCCACCGTGACCTCCACCGCCGCGCTGGGCCATAGCGCTGGTTCCGGCAGCAAGGACTAACGACAACAATACAATATGCATTCTGCGCATATGCATCTCCTCGTTAAAAGCGTAGCACGCTTGGCGGGAGGGTGCAAACCGCCTGCGGCGGCATCCGGGTTAGGGCCTCGGGGCTGTGGAATAGTGAATGATGAATTCTGAATTATGAATCAGTAGTGTCCAACAAAACTCTGTTCGCTTTGCTCTAACCTATTGGTTCGGCTCAGCGAAGTGGTCAAAATGAGATTTTTCGATTTCAAATTCTCGTCTCTGTTTTGGCATCCTCGACTGGACGAGACCGTCTACGCCTTCGATTCCACCACCATCGATCTGTGCCTGTCGCTTTTCCCTTGGGCGCAGTTCCGGCGGCGCAAAAGCGTCGTGAAACTTCACACCTTGCTGGATCTGCGCGGCAACATTCCGACCGCTGTTTATGTGACCAGCGGGCGGGTCAACGATGTTCGATTGCTCGACCAACTGGCCTGGGAAGCCGGAGCGTTTTATCTCCTCGATCGCGGCTACGTCAATTATCGGCGTCTGTACCTCATCACTCTGGCGCTGGCGTTCTTCATCACCCGCGCCGAACGGAACACGCGCTACCCTCGCGGCGCGTGGCGCCCGGTCGATCATTCCACCGGACTGCGTTCCGATCAGGACATTCGCCTGACCGGATACAAGAGTTCGCGTCGCTATCCCCTCTTCCTGCGGCGCATTCACTACTACGATGCCGACAAAGACCTGCGTTTGGTTTTTCTCACCAACAACTTTCAACTCGAGGCCCTGACCATCGCCCAACTCTACCGTGCCCGCCCTTTTGCTTTTGTAGCGCAGCGCTCGCCTTTCAGCGCTGCGGCTTTTCGACGGGCACCGAGTCCATTTGCTTCCCGCCGGTTTCTGAGTTAAGTTCCTGAGCCATGAATGTTCGGTTGCATCCGCACGCGCTCCAGCGCTTGGTCGAAAGGGGAGCGACGGAGCCTGAGGTTGTCGCTACAGTCGAGTCGGGAGAGCGCTTTCGGGCTAGGTTTGGCAGAACGGGTTTTCGACGAAACTTTATTTTTGGCAGAGAGTGGCTTGGCCGCCGCTACTCCACGAAACAGGTGGAGGCGCACGCTGTCGAGGAAGGAAAAGGATGGCGTCATCACCGTCCTGGTAAAATACTTCTGAGCGAGAGGGCACCGCGACATGAAACTGACTTATGACCCCCGATACAACGTGGCCTACCTTCGCCTCCACAAAAAGACAGCCCAAGTGCAAACGTTGCATTTGAGTGACGAGCTCAATGTGGACATCGCCGCCGACGGCACGGTCTACGGCATCGAGTTGCTGAATGCAAACCAGCAATTGCGTTCCGAGGACCAGGGGAATCTGGTCATCGTCAACGAAGCCCTCGGCCAAACACGCGAGATCCCCCTGGGGTAGTGGTCTATTTGGGCCGATGAACTGCGCGCCCAGCGCATCCCGCCCCCTAATTCCTAAATCCTAAATCCTAACTCCTAACTCCCAGCCGCCTTCTGTCTCCTGACTCTTTCTTTTCCAATTCATCATTCATAATTCATCATTCATAATTGTGTTTCCTTCCCCCTTGCCTTCCCCTCGCCGTAGATGTATACCGGGCTGGCAACGCGGCGGTAAAGCAAGCTCGACTGCACACATCGCAAACGCCGCGACGCCTGCGCCACTCGACGGTATGGGCAGGAAATGAACGAACAATGAAATCCATTCGGTTGACCACTCACGCCTTGGAGCAATTGGTCGAGCGCGGGGCGACAGAGGACGAAGTAACAGAGGCGATCCGGCGCGGCATCTGCGAGCCTGCCAAACGCGGGCGGTTCATGTATCGCCTGAACTTTCAGTACAACGCCGAGTGGCAGGGTAGGTTTTACGCCATCAAACAGGTTGCGCCCGTCGTGGCTGAGGCGCAAAATGAAATAGTGGTAGTGAGCGTGGACACGTTCTACTTTTGAGGGGAGCGCGCCATGAAGATTTCTTACGACGCCGAGGTTGACGCACTTTACATCCGCCTCCTGGAAGGCGAGTACCAATGCCGGACGCTGCGCCTGACGGACGAGGTGAGCCTGAACATCGGTCCGGGCGAAGAGTTGGTTGGCGTGGAGATCCTGGACGCCAAAGAAGTGCTCGGCAACGGCGCGCTGCCGACCGTGGTCTTGGAAAATGTCCCCTCCGTTCAGGCCGGAGTGTAAAGTCCCCCGGGCTACCGACAACTGACAACCGACGACGGACTAAATCCTAATCCCTAATTCCTAATCCCTGTTCTTCCCCCCTTGCCTTCCCCCCGCAGTAGATGTATACCGGAGTGGTAACGCGGCGGTTAAGTGCGCTCAACTGCACACGTCGCAAAAAGCGTGACGCGTGCGCCACCCGCGGGCCCGCCGAAAGGAAGCCCGAACTATGAGTGGTCAAATGTTCATATGGGGAGTTCGACCCTGCTCGTTTGGCCTGTTGCTTGCCACGCTTTGCTTCGGCGCCGGCGGCACGGCGCACGGGCGCGAAAAGAAGAAAGACCCGCACACCCAACGGATTTATGAACTAGTTTTTCCAGCGGTTTCCCTCAACACCGAGCAAATCCCGAGCCGTCCACGCGAGTCGGCTGAAGGCGAGTTTCCTCACAGGCTCGTCATCATCCACGCTAAGGTAAGCAATGTGGGCAAACAGTTTCCCTGCACAGAACTCGATCCGACCCTAGAAGTTAAACCCTACAACGTGTACAGGCGCGATGTCACCGACCCTTCGCGCTGGCTGGGATTCGGGGAGTTACTTCCGGGCCAAACCGTGGAGGTCGATTATAGGTTTACAGCACGGGAGGGAACAACGCCCACGGCTCTGATCGTTAAGGCCCGCCAGATGAACTCAGACCGGTGCCGTCAACACGCTGATTGGGGATCCATGTGGCACGCTCAGGACCAAGTTCGTATTCCCGTTGACGACCTTCCTGAGGCACCGAAAACGGGGAGATAGCCTTCGACTTGCTCAAGAGGCTGGCTGGCGCGGACCGCTGATTTGCGCAGCAAGCAAGGTTTACGTGCTGCATGATATTTGCTAATCCTTGGACAGTCATTATCCTAAATAGAAGTATTTCGGTGCGGAAAACAGGGCTAGGATGTAAAGAGAACCCGCAGACCTCCAATTCGGAGGTCTGCGCTCCTGGAACCAGAGTCGGACCCGACGAAGTCCCCTCGCCGGTTGCGGCGGGTAGGATGGGTGAGGTCTATTCCGCGCGGGACGCGAAGCTGGGGCATGAGGCCACACGAAGAATTCTGCACGAGGCGTTTGCCAATGACCCCGAGCGAATGGCCCAATTCCAGCCCGAACCTCGCGCCGTCGCTCAAGCCAGTTGGGTTGTTGTAAACACGGAGCGGGGGAAAGGAATCGAACCCGCGTAACCAGCTTGGGAGACTGGCATTCGACTGACAACAGAGAACATAGCGGGTAGCCTCGCTCGGTGATTTCCCGACCATGGGATTTTCCGTGACCGACAAGCTCACGTTCAACTGAAGGGCGTGTTGACCGTGGCTTCCAGCTTCGTATCACAGAGCCGGCGGACAACCGCACACGGTGCGGGGCGAAGCGAAATCGCCAAGCGCAAAACGCGGGGTCTGGGCAACCCAGCGGACTCACTTCACGAGCTTGGGCTTGATCGAAGTCGCAATGCCCAGCAGACCCGCGCCAAGCAGGATCAAGGTTCCGGGTTCAGGCGTAAACTCGGTGGCAAGCCTCGCCGTGTAGCCCGCTGCCCGCAATGACGGATCAAGGTAGAAAGTGGCGTCATACTCGCACCGCCATCCCTCCGGGCACTCCTTCCAGAAAAAGAACCCCTCACTGCCGAAGGCCGCAGGGGAACCCTCGCCATCAGAGTTAACCCCAAGGTAATAGTTGCCGTCGATGGCGAACACTCCGAAGATGTCGCTATACCAGCCCTGAGTGGCATCGCAGGCCCCGGAATTATATTCGCAGAGGGTTGTCGCATAGCCGAACATATTGGGGTCCGCAAAGGTTACGTCATTGAGATAGTAAATGGAGTTTGGATTCTCCCCCCAGCCGCACGGACCGAAGCAGGCCCAATTGGCGCCACCGACGGGACCGCCCTGCCAAAACCATACGTCTGCCACCGTATACCCTTGGGGGTCATACACCGTCAAATGCTCCGGGCCACAATCCGACGCCGCGGCGGTGATTGAGGTCACCATTATGACCGCAAGGACCAACGCTGAAGCAGCTATGGAAGCTAGTTTCCTCATGTGCGAGACCTCCTTTCAGGCTCTTACGTTCTATTCTGATTTGGTTGATCGTATCAGCGACCTTCCAGTAAGCGGCGGCGAACCACTCCACCCATTGCGACCAAACCAGTGCCCAAAAGGAGCAACGAACCGGGCTCTGGAATGTACCGGAATTGGAAAGTAGTCGAGCTTCCGTCCCAGTACGCGAAGCCCCCGTTAACCGCGTCGAGCTGAAAGGGTACGGCAATGCCGTGGCCGTATGACATGACACCGGACCAATTCCCATATGGCACATAGCAGTCTGCGCTGCCATCTTGAACGATGGTAGAAGCGTACAGATAACCTCCGTACACGTCTCCCCACAAGCGGCTCTGACAGAGGGCTTGGGACCATCCACCGTCCGAAGCTGCGGAGAGCTGACCGCCGTAGATACCTAAGTTGTCAATGGCAGCGTACGTGAGATATACCGTGTAATCCAGTTGCGCCAAATCGGAGGCGTAACCGTTGGTCGGCGCTTGGATGTACTGAGGGCCGCCGCCGAAGAGCAGGTCAAAGCCCAACCCGCCCTGCCAGAAAGGCACGAAGTAGAAGTCGCTGGCTGACCAGGGGGTGTTGTACAGATACGTGCCTGTGTCAGAATCGAAGGCGAAATTTTGGCTGTAGAAATCTTGAAAGGTGAACTCCACGTGGCCAATGTTGCAGGTTGTACCGATGATATCGGCGAGATTCGCAGAACGGCATGCGTCAGCGAACGCAGGTTTTGATGATAGGCCACAGAGAAGTACCGCGAGTCCCAGTGCGATTGCCACTAAGCTTTCTCTTTTCGTTTTCATGGGATCTCCTTTCGGTATTGCCTTTCGGTGCTGATCAATCTCCACGTGGAAGTCCACTTCCCGGAGAGGAGCGCTTTTTGCGGTCGTTGCCTTTCCGGATTAGCGGAGCGTCACGCGGTCACTCACGAAAGTGATGCGTCAAGCTGGAGCGAGTCGGTTGCTTTCGCGTTCGTTAAACTCGTTGGATGGAGAGCAAGTGCAGAAGGGCTTTTCCCGCATTCTCGGCTGATCCGGCGACTGGACTTAGAGAGCTACGCTTCCTGAAACCGACCGACGAACAGGACGGAGTAGCAGCTCGGAGTCTTTCCGGACGCGAGCGGCAGCGGAGAGTCAGCTTAGGCAGCGGATCTTCATAACCCACCACCAGCCCCTCGTTGGATATGTCGTCGGTGAGACTCATGATTTCCGGAGTCTCCCGCGCGGCCACTCCGATCAGCAAGAGCAATACCAACCACCAAAGATGGGGCGCATGAATTTTCACGTGTCAAGCCACCCCTCCCTCGCCGCCGAGGCAGACTCGAATTGAAAGCTTACCTGAGAATTTGACCACGGGCGCTCCCAAAACCGCAGTGATGGCGGTCACCAGCGACGGTGCTATGGCAATGTGAGCCCACGGCGGGTTTTGGGGAACTTATGGGCTGCGTCTGCAAAACACCCCGGGCTTTCCAAGGGGCTGTTTTGACGGAACGGGATCTTACTGAGTGCCGTCCCCAGGCTGCTGTATTGTGACAACGGCAGCGAATTCGCAAGCCAGGCGATGGACCTATGGGCGTATCAGAACAGCGTGCGCATCGCCTTCTCTCGGCCGGGCAAACCAACGGATAATGCTTTCATGGAGTCGTTCAACGGGACCTTCCAAGCCGAATGCTTGAATGCCCGCTGGTTTACGACCTTGAGCGAAGCCCGACAGATCGGCGGGTGGCGCAGACGTCGCGCCGTCTGCGATGTCTGCGACCTGCGAAATTTGGCGAGCGGAGACGGTAGCGCAGGGTCTGCCCTCCGACCCCTTCGTGGTTCTCAGGGCAGGCTGTGCGGCATTTCCAAAGCTTGGAGTGCGGCAGCAGGGGGACCCCAGGCTCTGCGGTGGGGCTGCCGCTTTGGAGGCGCCCGCTTGCTGGCGCGACGGCAAGGTTGTGGAAGTCTCTGCCGAGGAACTGCGCGCCCAGCGTATCGTCCGTAATTCATAATTCACACTTCATAATTCTCTTCTGTCTTTTGGCTTCCCCCCTGCCTCATTCATCCTTCATCCTTACTCCTTTATCTCAAGCTCGTAGTGCATCAGCAAAGCAAGACAACGGCGGCGCGAGGGTGTTCATCCAAGTACGCGGGTATCGTGTTCGTGATCACTCAAACTCACGGCCGAGCCCCAACGCCGAGCGTGGGGCCCCATCTCGTGTTACATTACCAAAGGAAGCCAGTAGAAATGTCGGGAGGCCGAATCGTGATGCAAGCGTGGGAGCGGTTGAGGAAGGAAGTGCGACGACCCGGTATCTTTCACTTCGCCTTGGTCATCGCCTTGGCGTGCTTCGTGGCGCCGGACCACGCTCGCGCGCAAGGATGTGCCGGCGTCCCAACCAGTACCACCGGCGCTGTAGTCTGGACACCGCAGTGGTGCGACGAATTCAACGCCGCCACCGCCGGCCCTCCCAGCACCACCACGTGGAATTTTGATGTCGGCAACAGCAACGGGTGGGGAAACAACGAACTCGAGGTCTATTGCGGACCTCCCGGCTACACAAATAATCCGCCTCAATGCCCCACCAGCTTCGGCCCGGCTACTTCCAATGCTTATGTCGACGGCAGCGGACATCTGGTCATTCAGGCTATCAACAGCGGCGGGACCTGGACTTCAGCCCGCCTGAACACCAATACCAGTCCAACACCGGCAACGTTTCGATACGGCCGGATCGAAGCCGGTGAGAAGCTTCCGGTGGGCGCGGGACTTTGGCCGGCTTTCTGGGCGCTGGGAAGCAACTTTGCCACCGTCCCCTGGCCAACCTGCGGTGAGATGGACTTCATGGAAAATGTTCTGGGGCCGCAAGGGCTTGCCCCAGCCCTCATCAGGTCGACTCTTCACGGGGGCATTTCGCCCACCAACTGCTATTGCGGCGCCAACGGGCTTGGGCAAAACTATACTTTTCCTAGCGGCGTCGATGTCACCAGCTTTCATGCCTACGGGGCCATCTGGTCTCCCAACATGGTGCAGTTTTACGTGGACAATCCCAACAACGTTTTCTTTATCGTCACCGCCAGCGATGTCCCTGCCGGATTCCAGTGGGCCTTCAATCAACCGTTCATCGTCATCACCAACCTGGCGGTGGGGGGCAGCTACGCAGGACCGCCGAAGAGCTCGACGCCCAATCCGGCCGTGATGCTGGTGGACTACGTTCGCTACTATCATGCCGCGGCTGTGCCTGCTCCGAAACTGTCCACTCTGTCGGGCATGACCGTGAACGCGGGCTCGACCACGGACAACACGAACTCGATTAGTCTCAGCTCTTCGAGCGGCACCGGGCGCGTCTACCTGCAATGCGCCACGAACGCCCCGAAGACGGCCTGCTTCATCAACACGGGCAACACGCTCAATTCCAACGTGGCTGATTTCAGCGCCAGTTCAACGGGAACGGCAATTGTCATCGTGGCGACCACCGCCCACTCCATGCTGCCGCCGTTAGTGTTTAGCCCGAAGCTGCGCCTCTGGACGCCGGTCACCGCCGCTGTTCTGTTGCTCTTGCTTCTCGCCTTGACCAGGCTTCACGGTCGCGGCGGCCTGAGGCGGTGGGCCCGAGGCGCTGCGTTGGCCGGCTTGTTGATGGCCGGGGTCATCGCCGTCAGTTGCGGCAGCGCGAGCGGCACCGGCACGCCGGCGGGAAGCTACACGGTGACCGTCAACGCCTACACGGAGACCGGTAATGGTTCCTCCCCCGACGCCACGGTTAGCTTTGACTTAACTGTGAATTAGCGCGCTTCCGAATCTCCGCGCCCCATTTGCTTTTTTCCCGACTCCTTCTTCTGCCAATCACACTGCATACTCCATCATTCCCTTCTGTCTTTTGCCTTCACTATTTATTGGCGGGCGGCGCAGACGTCGCGCCGTTGGCGATGTCTGCGACCAACGATATTTGGCGAGCGGAGACGGTAGCGCAGGGTCCGCTCTTCGACCCCTTCGCATCGCTCAGAGCCTGCCCTGAGCGCAACGAAGGGGCAGGCTCTGCGGCATTTCCAAAGCTTGGAGTGCGGCAGCAGGGGGACCCCAGGCTCTGCGGTGGGGCTGCCGCTTTGGACGCGCCCGCTTGCTGGCGCGGCGAGAAGGCGGTGCTCCGGAGGAAACCATGCTTCGCTCCCCAAAGCGAGAGCAAGCTCTCGCACTCCATAGGCGGCTGGGTGGCGCAACGAGGCGCCCTCAGCGGATCATCCCTTCACGCGGCTTCGGTCAGGGTTTGACTCTCGGGCGAGAGCGAGACCCCCGCGCGCGAGCACACTGCCGCGGGCCCGCGCAACGACCCACGCCGATTCGTAGGGCTCTGTTGAAAATCTGATTTCCTAGGCGTACAGTGTAGCCACCGATTTCCCTTTACTCTTCGAACCGGAGGTGGCCATGCGCAAGACGCGCTTCATGAGCATGCTTTTTCTCGTCTGGTCGATTGCGTTTTTCTTTGTTCCCGATTTTCGTCAAGGGCTACAAGGTCAATTCTTGGCATTGAATTCGTCGGGCGAGTGGAAGTGGCTGCAGCGCGCCGGAACCATTCCCGCGAGTGAGCTCGCGAAAATCGCCCATGACGCTGAGCAGAGGCGCGATGCTCGTGCGCTGGCGTTTGTCGCCCTGCATGCGCCCGCGGTGCAGGAAGGTGTGCGCTGGGCGGACGAGGCCGTCGCCATTGATCCCAGCTTGACCTGGGTCTACGTCTCCCTGATCCTGCCGGCACTCGACGAGAAGCAGAATCCGCCTGACGTGCACTCGATGATCGCGCGACTCGAAAAATGGGATCCGGACAACGCCGTTCCTTACCTTTTCGAGGGGGTCGTGACCGAGAGGGCAAAGAACATTGCCTTCACGCCAATGCCCGCGGTGCTGAACAGCGTGGCTAACGACACGGAGTGGTGCCAGGCTATGCAGAAGGGCTATGCGGCCCCGCGTTACGACAGTTACATGGTGCGCCGATTCGAGCTGGAGCGGACTTGGCTGCGGCAGAATCACCTGGCTAAGCCAGCGATCGTCCTGCTCTCCACGGCCAGTTATAACATTCCGAATCTGCTGCAAATCCGCGTGTATGCCAACGTGCTGGTGGATAAGTACGGGAAAGAAGCGGAAGACACCGGGCATCTGCCGGAGGCACTCGGCTATTACTGGACGGCCGAGCACTTCGCCGAGCGCATGCGCTTGAGCGGGGTCTCGCTGATTGAGAAGCTCATCGCCGTGGCAGTCCAGAAGATTGCCGAGAAGCGGTTGATCCCGGCACTGCGCAAAGCCGGCCAGACCGATGTCGCGGCGACACTGGAAATGGAAGAGCAGCAACGCGTGCAACAAATTGACACCCTGCGCGGGAAAGACCCCCTGGCCCAGAGCGTCAATTACAATTGGGCAGCCCTGATCGTGGGGTTCTTCGGGGCCCTGGTGGCAGTCTTCAGCTTGCTGACGTTGGTCTGCCTGCTTTACGTCAACGCCAAACGCTGGGTCCGGCCGGAGATTAAGGGCCGGCTTTTCCAATTCCTGACGGGGGCCGAAAACTACATGCCCGTCCTGCTTTTTGTGGCCTGCGCTGGCCTGTACCTCAGCTACTATCCCTATGCTCAGAACTTTCACCACTACATGACGGCCACGGGCGAGATCCACGATTACGAGCCGCTGTTCTACAACGTTTTTCCCAACTACGGTGGTCCGCCGGGTGGCAACGCGCTGCCTGTGGGAAATCCTTTCACGCCTTATGCCTGGTACGCGGTAGTGGGCTTCGTTCTCGCCGTGCTCGCGGCTATCCCTTACCATCGCCGCATGGTTCGCGCCCCGGAGGTGCCCGAGGAAACTCGAACCCAGGCAAACGCAGCGACCAAGTAGTCGGCAGGCGCGGCTGAGGCACACGACGCCATGGCGAGACAGTCCTTCTATCCCTTTCGGTCCGAACGAGCCAAAGCCGAGTATGAGGCTTTCTGTCTGGAGCGGGCCAAGGCGTGGCCAGTCGCCTCCGAGACCATGCTGCTCGACACTGCTTCCGGGCGGACTTTCGTTCGGGCTAGCGGGCGCACCACAAATCCGCCCCTGGTTCTGCTGCCCGGCGCGCGGAGTGGTTCGCTGATGTGGATTCGCCATATCGCGGCTCTATCGGCCCATTACCGTACCTACGCCCTGGACAACATCAACGATGTCGGGTTGAGCGGGTCTCGTCGTGACATTTCGAAGCCGGAGGATTATGTCAATTGGCTGGACGAGGTCTTAACGGTGCTGGTTCCGAAAGAGCCCCTCAGCCTGATGGGCATTTCGTTTGGAGGCTGGCTCGCCGGTCAATATGCGCTCCGATTCCCCGGCCGGCTCCGAAACGTGGTGTTGTTGGCGCCGGGCGGTACCGTGCTACGAACATCTTTTGCCTTTGTCGTCCAGATACTGCTCATTTCCGTACCCATAACAGGGTTTGGCGGACGACTCCGCAGAATATTCGGCTGGTTGTTTCGGGACGCGGTACAAAGCGGCGGCGCCTCTCGGGCGGAGGTCGAACAGGTCATAGAAGACCTGCAAAGGGTCGACCGTCTTTTTAATCTGCCCCGCCCGCCTTGGCCAACCGTCATCGACGACAAGGGGTGGCAAGGCTTCAGCGTGCCTTGCCTGTTCCTGGTCGGGGAGAATGAGAAGATCTACTCTGCCCAAGCAGCCGTCAGGCGACTGAACCGTGTCGCTCCTCAGGTTAAGGCGGAGATCATTCCCGGCGCTGGACACGACTTGACTATCGTGCAGGCCGAGCTCGTAGTCAGCAAGGTGCTTGGGTTCTTGGGTGAACGGGCAGGGGTGGCTGGCGCAGAGCGTAGCTTTGCGGCCAAGGGATAGGACCGAAATCAGGCGGGCAACAAAGCAGTGGCGAGTGACGAGTGACGAGTGAAAAGACAGGAGTCAGCAGCTAGGAGTCAGAATGCAAAAGGGCAGTAGCGATGGGCGAGTGACGAGTGGCGAGTGACAAGTGGAATTCAGGAGCCAGGATTCAGGAGTCAGGACTGAAAACTGAGAACTGACAACTGGCAACGGGAGACCGGACACAGAAGCCAGGAGTCAGGATGCAAAATGGCGCTTGCAGGTGGGCATCTGCGGCGCTAATGTATCACGCAGAAACGCAGGGCTGCGCTCTGCGCCAGCCGGCGAGGGGCGCATGAAATCACCGTAATGGAGGCAACACTCATGAAACCAGTTGGTCTTATCGGTACCGGAGTTCTTCTCCTTCTTCTCGGAAGCATTGTTCCTGCCTACGCACAGCGCGAGCCACAGGAAAAGGAGCAAGGCAAACCGCAACAGGGGCAGCAACATCAGCAGGCGAAACCCGCACAGCAACAGCAGGCGAAACCCGCACAGCAACAGCAAGCGAGACCCGCACAGCAACAGCAAGCGAGACCCGCACAGCAACAGCAAGCGAAACCCGCACAGCAACAGCGTCCGCAGCCGGCTAATAAACCTGCGCAACGACCGCAACAAAGCTTCGGCGGCACCTATCATGGCGGCGTCCAGCCCACCGGCCCCACCATTGGCGGCGTCCACCATAGCGGAGTCCCACAGCACCAAGGGCAGGTGCGCAGCGGTTTCGTCCAGTCTCGCGCCAGTTCGTGGAATAGCGAACACCGTACCTGGCAGCAACGCGGCGGCTACAACGGCTACCGAGTTCCTGATGACCGCTTCAGGCTCTACTTCGGGGGTCAGCACTTCTTCCGCATCAACAGCCTTCCCATGCTCTTCGTCGGCGGATATCCGCGCTTCCAGTACGACGGCTATTGGGTTACGTTCGTTGATCCGTGGCCGGAAACGTGGGCTCCGGACTGGTACGAAACCGACGACGTTTATATCGATTACACCGACGACGGGTACTACGTATATGACCGCATGCACCCGGGCATCGGGATCGCAGTCACGATCTCGTTCTAACATGATGGAAGGGAACTTCGAATCGGCCGGTCGAGGACTGGGGCAAGTTGCTGGGCGATGCCGCTGCGGTCAGCGCCATGCTCGACCGCCTTCTTCACCACGGACACCTACTGAAGTGCGGCCCACGAAGCTGGCGAACGAAAACGGGCTTGCCTAGAGCGGAACAAGCCGGGTAAAACAGCTCCAGCGAAGGCCTCTAGTAGGTGCATCATTCGCTGAGGCGACGTACGCTTGAGCTTTAGTGATTCGATGGAAGCAAAGCGGTTCTTGGTCTCGCGAATCGCGGAGGAAGCGAGGCGCGGGCATCACCCTTTATCAGAAACCGAAGAGAAAATGCTTTACTGGTCGGAAAATTACCCCACGCTGCCTGACATGGCCGAGGTCGGCCAAAAGTTTGAGCGAGAGTACGATTCGGAGAAGTTCGAAGGCAAAATCGCACGGATTAGCAGACGCGCTTATCAGAGAGACAGGAGAGAATCACCCGAGAACGCGAGGCACTGGAGGGAAGCAATAAAGCTCCTGAAAAAAGAGGACCACTACATTTTGGTAATGATCGACCTTCCTCGCTCTGCGGGGGAGATAGTGCGTCTGATTCTGGTTGGCCTGATCGCATCCGCGCTACTGGTAGGATCTATCATTGTGGTGAACACAGTACGCTCCAGTGCCCCTCTGAACCTCCTCCGAGCCGCGTACCTTGTTCTGCTCGCCATAATTCTCTATTTGGGTTTGAGCGACAAGGTAGGAAAGGCCGTCGCGGACTGGTTGGGCGACCGCGTCGAACGGCTGTTCGGGCTGAGGTGATCCTGAGAGCGCCGCAGCGTCCGGCAAGAAGGACCTGCGCCTCGGATACACCTGCATGCGCAAGCACTGACTGTTGCACACAGGCCCTATCACAACTAACCGGCTGAACTCTACCGTCGGACGCTCGCCGGCGCAGTGTTTGCCGAAGAGGATTACAAAATAGTCTTGCATGAACAGGGTGGCTGGCGCAGACATCCGGTTTCTGATGTCTGCGGGGTTCGCGGCAGCGAACCGTAATTGTGTATCGGCCATCGCCCCCATGAGCTTCGCTTCACGAAATCGCAGACCTCCCCGTGCAGAGGTCTGCGCCAGCCGGCCCCGCTTACTTGCCTTCGTAGGCGCGCTGGAGAGCGGCAATATCGAACTTTTTCATTTTGAGGAAAGCCTGCGTCACGCGCGCGATGTTTTCTTTGTCGCCGCTGCCAAGCATTTCGTTCATGAGGGTGGGAGTGATTTGCCATGAAAGTCCGTACTTGTCTTTCAGCCAGCCGCACTGCCCTGCTTTCGGATCTGCGGAGAGTTTCTCCCAGAAGTAGTCGATCTCTTCCTGGTCTTCACAAGGCACGATGAATGAAATGGCTTCGTTGAAAGCAAAATTGTGCTCCAGTGCAGAATCCATAGCCCCGAATTCCTGGCCGAGAAGGGTGAAGGAAGCAAATCTCACGGTACCTTCTTTATCCGGTTCCTCGCCCTGGCCATAACGCGCAAGGATATTTGCCTGCGTACTGCCCCCAGCTTTGGCGGCGCCGGGCGAATTTCTGAACACCGACGTGTAAAAATTAACCGCTTCCTCCGTCTTGCCGCATACGCTGCCCACAAACATGAGCGCCGGGGTAATCCTCTGCGCCATCTCGCGCTCACCCACGAAAATCACCTGCCAGGAAAGTCCGTATTTATCTTCCAACCAGCCAAATCGCTCGCTAAACGGATACGCATCGAGCGGCATGAGGATTTTCCCGCCTTGAGCAAGCCTTTCCCATATTGCGTCGACCTCGCTCTTCGTCCTGCATTTCAGGTGGAATGAAACCGACGGATTGAACTTGAAAAGCGGCCCGGCGCTGATGGCCATAAACGGCTGACCCGAAAGCTCGAACGAGACGACGTCACAATCGCCTGACGGGGTGTTGTGAAGCGTCGTTACGTTCTTGATGGTTGAGTTTGGAATTAAAGCCGCGTAAAGCTCTGCCGCCTCTTTCGCCTCTTTGTTGAACCATAAATGTGGAGTGATTCTTCGCATGAGGTTATTCTATCATTTCTGACACCTTGACCGTGTTTCCAGCCCGGCACCCAGTCTGCCTCGCGCACCGGGCAGAGTAGCGGGAATACTCTTTCCGGTTGCGCGACGTTCGTTTGAGTGTATTCGTGACTTACTCGTTTCGCATTGAATGTAGACATGAATTCCTCCCAGGCGATTTTGCTTGCGTCGAAAAACAAAGCGGCCCGATCGCCGTGTGCGACCGGGCCGGTATTTCTATTTCGTGCTTTCTAAGTTCTCCGATCTGGTGAGTGTGCGCGTGGGGGGCGGTCCGCGAATCGCCGCGGCGGCGCGTATTTGGGATGCGTCCGCAAATGAAAAGGGCGGGCACAAGGCCCGCCCCTACGATAGTTGGCCGGCGGTCATAGACCGCTGCTAAAGCGGCGACTGCCGGCCGAAAATCGCCAATCGGCAATCGTCAATGAATCAATCCGTGCGACGGCTCATTCCGCCGTGGTGGGGTCAATTACCCGCTTGACCTCTGAAATGCGGTTGGCGGGGAAGCCGCCAAGCTCGGCGTGCCGGCGGACGGCATCGGCGTCTGGAGCTATGTAGACGCAATACAGCTTATTGTCAGTCACGAAGCTTTCGACCCACTGAACCTGCGGCCCCATCTGACGAAGCACCCCGCAGGACTTCTGCGAAATCGCCTTCAATTGGTCTGCGGTCAGCTCCCCCGCGCCGGGAATCTCCCGCTCGATAACATACTTTGGCATGGTTGCCTCCTTGTCTAAAATCGAAGATTTAAGATCAATACGAAATTCAGGATTTGGGGCAACCCACCGGCCGCCGAATCTAATATTGCAAATTCCAGATATCAGATCAAGGCCGCAAAAGCAAAAGGGCGGGCACGAGGCCCGCCCCTACAGGAACATGATGGCGATGTAAAATCGCCGCCACGAGATTGCCAATCGGAAATCACCAATCGGCAATCGCCAATGAATTAATCCCGGCGACGACCTACTCTCCCACGCAGTTACCCACGCAGTACCATCGGCCCTGGAGGGCTTAACTTCCGTGTTCGGGATGGGAACGGGTGTGGCCCCTCCGGTAAGATCGCCGGAAAACCTTTTCTGAGCCATCAGCGGTCAGCTATCAGGTCTCAGCAAAATCCGACAAGACGTTTCTTGCTGAGAGCTGACGGCTGAAAGCTGACAGCTTTACTGAATAGCACGGCGTCGGGAAGAGCAGGCAATAGGGATTAGGTGTTAGGAATTAGGGCCAAACCCCAAAATCCTAAATCCTGAATCCTAAATCCTGCTCTCAGGTGCTCAAAACGAAGGCGCATTTGTTGGAAGTCCGTCAGTGCCTCAGTATTTCAGTCGGTCAGTCCAGAGCCGCGTAGGGCGCAGGACTGAAGTACTGAGCAACTGAAGTACTGACGACCTTCTTTTGTGTGTTCAGTAGAAATTATGGTCAAGCCGCGCGGGCATTAGTACCGGTAAGCTGAGCGAGTTACCCCGCTTACACCTCCGGCCTATCAACGTCGTGGTCTTCGACGGCCCTTCAGAGGGATCTCGACGGTTAGCGAAACCGCCTTTCACCCATGGGAGATATAATCTTGGGGCGTGCTTCACGCTTAGATGCTTTCAGCGTTTATCACTTCCAGACTTCGCTACCCAGCCGTGCCACTGGCGTGACAGCTGGTACACAAGAGGTCTGTTCATCCCGGTCCTCTCGTACTAAGGACAACTCCCCTCAAATCTCCTACGCCCACACCAGATAGGGACCGAACTGTCTCGCGACGTTCTGAACCCAGCTCACGTACCGCTTTAATAGGCGAACAGCCTAACCCTTGGAACCTTCTACAGCTCCAGGATGCGATGAGCCGACATCGAGGTGCCAAACCGGAGCGTCGATGTGAACTCTTGGCTCCGATCAGCCTGTTATCCCCGGCGTACCTTTTATCCGTTGAGCGATGGCCCTTCCATGCAGAACCACCGGATCACTAGGTCCCACTTTCGTGCCTGCTTGACTTGTTGGTCTCGCAGTGAGGCGGGCTTATGCCCTTGCACTCGACGGCTGATTTCCAAACAGCCTGAGCCCACCATGGAGCGCCTCCGTTACATTTTAGGAGGCGACCGCCCCAGTCAAACTACCCGCCTAGCCGTGTCCCTCACCCGGATTACGGGCGAAGGTTAGAACCACAGAATCATCAGGGTGGTATCTCACCGTTGGCTCCCCAGAGACCGAGATCCCTGGTTCAAAGCCTCCCACCTATCCTGCGCAGACAAACCCATAGTTCAAGGCTAGGGTATAGTAAAGGTGCACGGGGTCTTTCCGTCTAGGTGCGGGTAACCGGCATCTTCACCGGTACTACAAGTTCGCTGAGTCACTCGTCACGACAGTCGCTCTGTCATTACGCCATTCGTGCAGGTCGGAACTTACCCGACAAGGAATTTCGCTACCTTAGGACCGTTCAGTTGTGTTACGTCTCCGACCTTCGTTTCATCGGAGCGGCGCGGGCATTTCTGCCGCGCTCTCGATGTCGCCATCGAGCTCGGACCATATCATCCCGACGGATCGCCGGGTCTGGCGTATGGTCTCTGAGGATTCTCAAGCCTTTCCAAAACATCCTGATCGGAATATTTGCGTTTTCCGCCATCGTTCATCGTCCGGCGAATGCTCAGGACCTCTTCCACACCCTCGCGGGTGAGGTGTCGACCCTCGCGCATCAACTCGGCGAGCTTCTTGAACTTGGCGAAGTCACGCTGCTTCTTCGCAGAACGAAATTGGAAACGATCGAAGAAAGGAATAACGTTTTCCAGGATCGGAAGGAGATGGTTGACTTCATAATACCAAACTCCGTCCCGCCGCTGCCGCATTGTGCCACATCCCAAGTGACGTTTGAATTGTGCCAGGATCACTTCGTCACGCTGGGAGATGTTGAAGCAGAGCGAGATTTTCCAGGGAAGTCTGTAGTCGTTTCGAGGTCGAAACGACACGTTGAAACTCCCCTCGCCGTCAGCGAAGCCGGCTAAGTACCAGCCTACCTCCGGCGGAACCTCCTTTACATCGAGCATGGCTTTGAATCTTTCCTGCTGATAACCCGCACTCCCTACATTTTCACTGCCGCCTTATTCGGCCCCGTCAGCCTAGCGGCGAGTAGCGGAAGATGCACCGGGCTTCCCAGCAAATAGCCAGATTTGTTCTCGGAACTACAGTGGTCTGTTCTATAGTTACGGCCGCCGTTCACCGGGGCTTCAGTTCAGAGCTTCCGGGGGATTGCTCCCCCATGACCCCTCTCTTTAACCTTCCGGCACCGGGCAGGCGTCAGCCCCTATACGTCGTTTTCGACTTAGCAGAGACCTGTGTTTTTGTTAAACAGTTGCAGAGCGCGCTTCACTGCGACCCCCTCGGGCTTTAAACCCTATCGGGGCACTCCTTCTTCCGAAGTTACGGAGCTAATTTGCCTAGTTCCTTAACGAGTGTTCTCTCAAGCGCCTGTGGATATTCACCTCGTCTACCTGTGTCGGTTTGAGGTACGGTTGCTTCGGAAACTCCTTAGCGGATTTTCTTGGCAGTGTGAAATCGCGAACTTTATCGGGACTAAGTCCCGTCGTCACGCAGGTCAGAGTGGCTTTGAACCGACCCGGTGGACTTGCCGGCCGGATCCCCCTCCCTGCGCAAATCGCCATCCATCAGACGACTCCGCTATCCTTCTGCGTCCCCGCCTCGTAATAACGCTCCCGCTGCAGTCACGGAATATTAACCGTGCGTCCATCAGCTACGCCTTTCGGCCTCGCCTTAGGGACCGACTGACCCTGAGCGGATTAACCTTTCTCAGGAAACCTTAGACTTTCGGCGCGGAGGGTTCCCACCTCCGTTATCGCTACTTATGCCGGCAGGGTCACTTGAGTACCGTCCACGAGCCCTCGCGGTCCCGCTTCAAACTGTACTCAACGCTCCTCTACCAGACCAGAACCATTGACTCATCGGATCATTGAATCATTGCTGCCTGTCCTTCCACCCAACCTGAACGTCTGGTTCAATGGGTCAATGAACAAATGATTCAATGAATCAATGGTTCTGGAATCCGCAGCTTCGGTAAATGGCTTGAGCCCCGTTGAATTATCGGCGCAAAGACGCTCGACCAGTGAGCTGTTACGCTTTCTTTAAAGGATGGCTGCTTCTAAGCCAACCTCCTGGCTGTCTGAGCGACTTCACTTCCTTTCCCACTTAGCCATTGCTTCGGGACCTTAGCTGACGGTCTGGGCTATTTCCCTCTCGACAACGAAGCTTAGCCCCCGCTGTCTGACTCCCGGACTGCACTTCGCGGCATTCGTAGTTTAGTTGGATTTGGTATCCGTTAACGGATCCTAGTCCATCTAGTTCTCTACCGCCGCGAGGCTAATATCCGAGGCTAGCCCTAAAGCTATTTCGAGGAGAACGAGCTATCACGGAATTTGATTGGCCTTTCACTCCTACCCTCAGTTCATCCGAGCTGTTTTCAACCAACACCGGTTCGGGCCTCCGGCCGCTGTTACGCGGCTTTCACCCTGACCAAGGGTAGATCATCCCGCTTCGCGTCTATTGCCCGCCACTCGTCGCCCTATTCAGACTCGCTTTCGCTACGGCTCGCTCCCCCTCGGGTCGTAACCCTTAGGATCATCGCTTAACCTTGCGACGGACAATAACTAGCCGGCTCATTATGCAATAGGCACGCCGTCAGGCTTGCTCGATCCCCTCTGAGATCTCAAACTTCAAATCTGAAATCTCAGAGGGGACCAAGCGTGGCCCTTCGACTGCTTGTAGGCATACGGTTTCAGGTACTTTTGACTCCCCTCGCAGGGGTTCTTTTCACCTTTCCCTCACGGTACTAGTTCACTATCGGTCGCCAGCACGTATTTAGCCTTACGGGATGGTCCCCGTAGCTTCCCGCGGGGTTTCTCGTGCCCCGCGGTACTCAGGAACGCGCGTTAGAGTCCGGTTAGTTTTCACCTACGTGGCTATCACACCCTATGGCCGACTTTTCCAAGTCGTTCGGCTAACCACCGGATTGGTAACTCTATGGCTCTAAACCGACGCACGCCCTACGACCCCGGACGCTCCGCTCGAATTTCAAATCTCAAATTTCAAATTTGAAATCCGGGTGGAACGCCCGGTTTAGGCTGTTCCGCGTTCGCTCGCCGCTACTAGCGGAATCACGGTTGTTTTATCTTCCTCCAGGTACTGAGATGGTTCACTTCCCTGGGTTGGCTCGCACCCGCCTATGTATTCAGCGGGCCGTTCCCGATGTTGACATCGGGAGGGTTTCCCCATTCGGAAATCCCCGGATCAAAGGGTGCTTCCCCCTCCCCGAGGCTTATCGCAGGTAACCACGTCCTTCTTCGCCGTCTGGCGCCAAGGCATCCACCGTACGCCCTTAGTAGCTTGACCATAAAATCTGCTCAACACACAAGAAAACAGTTCATCAGTTTTTCAGTCTCTCAGTTTATCAGTGCAGAACACGCTAAATGTCCTTACTGACTAGCTGACCAACTGACGTACTGACGCACTGCCTTTTGAGCCAGATTCGCCTTCGCTTCTCTGCCCGGATCCACTCCAGACAGTTTGAGCACTTGTAGACGCCGTACTATTCAGTTTTCAAAGATCGCTGAGTGCCGATGCCTCGCTCGCGCTGGCCTCGACCTCGATCCAGCCTAACTCTCGCGGCCCCTTTTGCCGCATTTCGTCAGGATGCTGGGTTTGGTTCTTTCTCTTGCCCTTCAAAAAAACCAAACTCAGAATCCGGTCTTCACATTTCTAATTCTTCTTGAGCTTTCGCTCCCTCCATGCCAACATGCCAATCGGGAATAGTGGCAATATCCGCTTTCACTAACTTTTTGATTCTAAACAACATTCCGGCTTCGTTCGTAAACGCTACCCACTCTGCCAGTCGCTTCGCTCGCAGAGTCAAACCCTCCAAGCCGCGGACAAACTCAGCCATGTAACTAGCCTAGCGTCATTATTGGCTTTGTCTTTAGGGGATCAAAACAGGCGGGACGCTCTTGCGGGATGGACCCACTTGCTTTAAACCCCTATCCGAAAAACGTTCGCGTATTGACCTCCTGGCTTTTTACAACCGAGACGATGTGAGTGCTTCTTGACCCCACCTTCGTGCTGGCAATCAGTTATACTACACCAATCTGAAAACAAAATGCAAGTCTTTTTTTTGGGTATTTATAAATTTTTTTCATGCCGTCCAGACGCCCTAAAAGAGCCAGTTCCCGCTGGGCCTTTTGGGAGAGCATGGCTCGCCTCATTGGATGACAGCAAGGACCATCGGCAAAGGCCGCAGCTCCCGCTTGAGGGGGTCAATCATCAGCCCCAGAGCCTCCAAAGAAACGCTCCCCAGTAGAACACTGTCATCCGCCTGGCCGAAGATCACAGGGGAGGCGCCGCGACGACCATCAAAGCGAAACAAAACATCGCCGATGCGCCGCGTGATCTTGGAACCGTCCGCTAGCGTGAAAGTGCGCCGTGAATGAGGCTTGATGCCCAGCTTGCGCAGCACGCTTCCAGGTATGACAGAATAAAGCGCGCCTGTCTCAACTAGAAACTCAACACGCACGCGCCGCTTCGGCCTGGCGGGATTCGAAATGTCAGCCTCAAGATACGTGAGACCCATCGGGACCCTCTTCCCGAAAATAGTGTACGATTGTTCGATTATACGGTCAACCGCAGAGAATTTCTGAAGCAGGTTGTCTGTATGCCAGGACCTAAACGCGGTGTACCCCATATAGAGAGGCTTTCGCCATGCCAAAACAGATTCCGGTTGCCGCAAGCTTGTTGCTCCTGCTCGCGTCCGTGGCGGCAGCGCAAACCGCCACTGAAACTCAATCGCCGGCGCCCGCTTCCGCGGCGCCACCGGCCGTCACCGGCCGGGTGATGGAGGCATTCAACTCCCAACTCTCGGGCGCAACTGCCGTGATTTTTCATCAACGCGACAAGGCGGACGGGCCCAGGCTCGGCGAGCTAATCCTCGCCCACAGCGGCGAGGAGGTGGAGTTTGAAACCACCGACGGCAAGCGGCATCGCGCCACGCTCTTCCGCTTGAAAAGTTGTTTTGGGCGCGGGCTCTTGCTTTTTCCCTCGAGCAAAACCAAACTCGCCGAGAACGACGATTTCGTCTTAAGGTTTCCTGGAAGGAATTAATCCTGAATCGGCACAGGACGGCTCAAGGCCGTTGTAACGGCCGTGCTGGCGCAAACCTGATTTGTAGGGGCCGAACGGCGTTCGGCTCAGCGGCGAGCCTCACTCGCCCCTACTGCGCAACGCCACCTTCAAAAAAGCGAAACGTCAGAAAAAAGGGCGAGACCAGCCCATTGGGCCTATTTCGTAGAGTGCCGGCCTGGCAGGCGGTCTTGCCCCCCAGAGCGTTGCCTCCGATAATCATTAAACAACTTTCGCAATTCTTCCGATAGACAATAGAAGCTGTCACGGCTTTCAGGTCTTGAAATGCCCGCCCGTGGTTTCTGTCAGCGGAGCGATTGAGGAGAATGATGCAAACAACACTGGCGATCGCTCGCGATCGGGTTGACTCTCGCGAGACGGTGGATGAAATCACCCCACGCGAGGCTGCGAGCATCGAAGAAGCGCGGGTGGCTGAGCAACTCCTGCAAGATTCTTTCGCAGAGGCATTCAGTATTCAGCAAGCGCTGCTGCCTTCCGGGCCTCTCCGCCTTCCGTTCGTCGAGATCTGGTTCAAGTTCCGGCCGGCGCGCTTGGTCAGCGGCGACTTCCTCGATTATTTCCCGATCGGTTCCCAAAACCATGTCGGACTATATATGGGCGATATCGTGGGCAAAGGACTCGCGGCGGCGCTTTACGGAGCGCTGGCGGTGGGCACGCTGCGCGCGATTCATAAGGAGGGCACATCGCCGGCCGCGGTAATCGAGTTTCTGAATCGTCGTCTGGGTGACCGGCACGTGACGCAGCGTTTCTGCGTGATCCAGTATGCCGTGCTGGACGGGACCTCGCGCCAGCTTCGCTTTGTGAATGCGGGGAACAGCCCTCGTCCCATCCACATCACCGCAGCAGGCTGTCGCGAATTGGGCGACGGGGGCTTTCCTTGCGGGATGTTCAGCGACGTCACCTACGAGGTTTACACCGCGCAACTGAGCGCCGGTGATACCGTCCTCTTCTCGACCGACGGATTAATTGAGGCTGAGGATCGGGCCGGGGAGTCGTTTGGCATTGAGCGGCTGTTCGAAGCGTGTGAAAAGAACCGGCACGAGTCTGCGGATATTCTCCTCGACCGGGTCTTTCAGGCGGTAGATGCCTTTACCGAAACCGACATCCAACACGACGACATGACGGCCGCGGCTCTCCGGCTCACTTGAGCTCAGCCCGCGCACGCAACGCCGTGCCCTCCGGCCAGGTTGAGGACAAAGGGGCAGCGGCGGCTTTACGTCTACGTCGCCGACTTGATTCAACCGCACTTGTGGCAATATGAATTCGCCGCCACCTCTCCGGCTGAGGGCTTTTCATCAACCTGCCAGATTTCTGCCGCGAATTTTTTCTGCAAAAGAGTTATATATACACATCAGAGAATGAACGTCGAGCTGCAAAAGGAGACATCAATGAAGTCACTGACGCGGGCACTATTTTGTTTGATCGCTTTAACCCTGGGCGCAGGCACAAGTGCCGCCCAGGCGAACGCTCATTCGACCATGGCTCCGGGCACGGGAAGTCCGGGTTTCGATAAGCTGAAGACACTGGTTGGCGAGTGGGAGGGCAAGGCGCAGGATGGAGCGCGGGTCAACGTTTCGTATCGGCTGGTCTCGAATGGGACGGCCCTGATGGAGACGCTGCATCCGACCGGCGAATCCGAGATGGTGACCGTCTACACCGCCGATGGCGACCGCGTGGCGGTCACCCACTACTGCAACGCGAATAATCAACCGCACATGAGGACCGCGCCGGTCAGCGGCAATCCGCAAAAGTTCGACTTTCCCTTTGTGAGCGTAACCAACCTGGCCAGCCCCACTGCCGGCCACATGCACCACTTGGCGGTCACACTCACAGACAACGATCACTTTTCGCAGACTTGGACTTGGCGCGAGAACGGCAAGGACAAAACCAATACCTTCTTGTTTTTCCGCAAGAAATAGATCCGACGCGCAGGCCGGGGCAACGCGCCACATCGCCCTCGCGAACCACGAGAAATCCTCATGAGGCGTGGCGCCGCCTATTGAAGGACGAGTTCCTCCTATCCAATCCACCATAGCCACAATGAGCCAAAACTAAGCGTCAGCAACGTCACCGGAAGGCCTACGCGGAAATACATGGGGAAACTGATTTGCGCTTCGCCGCGTGACTGCTCGACGACGATGATGTTGGCCACCGAACCGGTGATCGTCAGGTTGCCGGCGAGCGTGCTGGCCATCGCCAGTATGAGCCAGCCAACATGAGGGTTTGAAAGGCCCGGCACCATCGATTTCAGCAGCATGACCGCAGGGACGTTGCTGACGATATTCGAAAGGCCTGCGACGACGATCGTGAAGATCCCGAAATTGTGCAGATTCAGGAGACGCGCCGCTTCCAACAACTTATTGGTCAGACCGGCCTTCTCGGCGCCGCCCGTAATCAGAAAAAGGCCGATAAAAAAGACGAGCAGCCCCCAGTCGATCTCGTCATAGACTTTTCGCGGGTCCCGGGTTCGAGTGATTAGCATCATCGCGGCCCCGAAGGCCGCGATCATCGGCGGCGGCACGTCCATCAGGAACCCGGCCAGCACTCCAAAAATTACGATGGCAGGCTTGATGAGCTGCGAACGATCGACACTGCGAAGGCCCGCTGGGACTTCCGGCGACGGGTCGCGCACGCCCGCGCGCCTGGCTACGAAATGAAGAACCAGCCAGTCGAGCAATAACCCCACCAGCGCCACAGGTCCGAGGTGCAAGATGAAGTATGTATAGTGGATATCCGAATATGATCCGATGAGGATGTTCTGAGGGTTGCCGGTGATGGTGGCAACGCTGCCGATGTTCGACGCCGTGGCGACAGCCAGCAGGTAAGGCTCGGGCTTAACGCCCATGCGCCGCGTGGTCGCAAGCGCGAACGGCACCATCACCAGGCAGATGATATCGTTCACAAAGAAGGCGGAGAGAACACCGCTGGTGAAGATGACCGTCGGCAGCAGATGATGCGGCCTGAGACGGGTGACGACGAGTTCCGTGATCCAATCGAAAAATCCCGCGAGGTGCAGGTAAGCGACGATAAGCATCATCGAAAAGAGCAACACGAGAGTGCCGAAGTCGATGAACTGAAGGGCGTCGACAGGGTGCAGGACGCCCAGCACGAACATCAGCACCCCGCCGATGACCGCGGCGCCGGGCCGGTCGATCTTCATGCCGGGGAATTTGCCGAGGGCAAAGACCAGGTAACTGGCCAGGAAAACCGCATAGGCGGCGAAGAGGCGAGCGCCTGAAAAAGCTTCAATGGTGACGTGAGGCATCGGAAGAAAAACCCGAAGAGTCGATTCACGGAAGTGTCCTCCTCGGGCCTCGCCGGCGAGGAAGAAACTCCCCGCGCGCGGCCATTCTATATTACGATCTCCCGGAACGCACGGAGCAAACGCCACCCGCAGTCGCTGGCTCCCGGTGGATCACATGGCGAAGCAACGGCTGGCCCCTTCCGCAAACTCGTCAAGAGCCACCGCTGCCACGCCTGCCGCGTTGGGCTTTCGTGCCCATTCCGGATGGGCGGCGCTGGTAGCCATTGCCGGATCGATCAAATCGCCGGCGGTCGTCGCTCGCCGCCGGATCGAACTCGCGGACCCGAAGCTCCCGCGGCCCGTGCAGCCTTATCACATGGCACGCGAGATGGCGCTAGAAGAGGCTGCAGAGTATCTGAAGCGCTTTGCGGAGGATTCCCAGCGGCTCGCCCAACAGGCTCTGCGCGAAGTGATCGACCACTTGCGTGAAGGTGGCTATCGGGTGATCGGGTGCGGCATTCCGACCGGTTCCGGCCGCCTTCCAGGATCACTCGAATCAATTCTCGCATCGCATCCCGCCGTTCACACTGCTGAAGGCGAGCTATTTCGCAAGGTCTTGGCCCGCGCCGGCGAGAAACTTCGGCTGCCCGTTCTCCAAGTGCGTGAACGCGAACTGCTCGAACGGGCCGCGACAGAACTCGACATGTCGGTCAAAGATCTGGAGCGCCAGCTCACGGAACTCGGCCAACCCGTCGGTCCACCCTGGGGTAAGGACCAGAAACTCGCAGCGCTTGTAGCATGGACGGCGCTTGCCGCACAGTAGGCCGAAAGCAGTAGGCAGCAAGCACTGGGCAGAAGGCAGTAGGGCCGAGCGGCGCTCGGCCAAAGCGATGGGCTGAGGGAACAAGCCAGAAGGCAATTGACGCAGAGCGCCGAGAGCGTCTGCCGACCGGCTAAGGGGACGACCAATGAACTCTGTCACACTCCAGAACGAGCAACAAGAAATCCGGCTTCTCGTCAGCAAAATCAACCAAGCGTGGCTGAAAGGCAATCTGGAAGAATTGAAAGAATACTTTCACGACGACATGGTCATCAAGGGTCCTCAGTTCAAGTCGATGGGGACCGGCGGCAAAGAGGCTTGCATCAAGAGCTATGAGGATTTTCTTCGCGCCGCCAAGATACACGACTTCAAAGAGTCAGATATTCAGGTGGATGTCTTCGCATCGACCGCCATCGCCACGTTTGCCTGGGAAATCAAATACGAAATGAAGGGCCAGAACTACCACGAGGCCGGCCACGATGTGTTCGTCTTCATCCGCGATGAAGGAAAGTGGCAGGCCGTCTGGCGGGCAGTGCTATTTTCTCCCGCAAAAGAATAGATAGATCTCATGGTTGCCTCAGTTCAGCTATCTACACTCTTGCACTCAAGCACCTCACCCCCACAACGATGCGCCAACTACCTTGGCTTGCTCTCCAGAGGTTGAGAAGGCGGGGCCGTTGGGGGCGGCGCTGGAACCGCCAGCGCCTGCTGCACCGATGCCGGTAATTTGTCGGCATTGGCGAGCAGCAGGCTCACTTGCCACAGTTGCCGGTCGGAGAGTGAAGCGCCAAAGCCGGGCATCCCGGTGAGACGAATGCCGTTCTTGGCTTTCCAGAATGTCTCGCCCGGAGGGTCGTCGGTCACCATGTCGTCCTTCATCAGAAGCTGCGGCGCATGAGGAAACATGCCCTTGGCGATGATCGGCTCCGGCTGATTGGGCAGTCCGTGGCAAACCGCGCAACTGTCGCGATAGACGCGCGCACCTGCGGCCATCGTGTTCTCGTCCGCAGGCATGGGCGCACTCTTGGGCATCTCCCGCTCCGCCTTGGCGTGAAGGGCCTTCATGGCGATCTTTTCCTCGAACGGAAATGGCGGGTCGGTGGCGGCTACCGGGGCGTAGCCAGAAACCAGGTAAAGCACCACGGCTCCCGTTAGCAAAACAATCCCGACGATCACGCCCAAAATGAATTTTCCCATGAGTGAGTCATCTCCTTCTTCAGGTCAGATTGCGAGCGAGGAATGAGAGCTCCTTCGATCTGCGAGTGGCCATCTTCGGACGCGACCGCCGACGTTACCGCGCCGAAGATTTCAGGAGTTCATCGAGGTACCGCTCCCACACCGCCGCCCAGGTGTGCGTGCCGTGGCCGTGCGTCTGGTCGCTCGCGGGCAGCAGCACAAAACGCCCGTTCTTCACCTTCTTGATTTCCTGCTCGGCGACGCCCAACTCCGGCGGGTTGATGAAGTCATCGGCGGAATTCACATACATCACCGGCGCTGTGATCTTTCCGAGTTGCGGTGAGGGATCGTAGTTGCGCGAAGCGTTCACCTGATAGAGCAAATCGTTCGCGTCGAGCCCGGGCAAGCGCGTCTTGAAGACGTCTTCAAGGAATCTATCCGAGGCGTCGCGCGTGGGAAAATTGTTCTGCATTTGGAGCGGCGCGCTGCCGGCGATCAGCATCAAGTCGAGAGCGGTTCGGAGGGCCGCTGTCGGTTCCGAAGTGTAGTCGCCGCCCTTCCAGTCCGGGTCGCTCTTGATGCCGTCCATCACCATCTTGCGCCAGACGCGGTTGCGCCCGGCAATCTGAACGGGCAGGCAGGCGAGCGGCATCAGCGCATCCATAAAGCCGGGATAAGTCTCGCCCCACACCCAGGAGTGCATGCAGCCCATCGAGGTCCCCATCACGAGGCGCAGATGATTCACGCCCAACCCTTCGGTCACAAGACGATGGTGCGCGGCCACCATGTCGTCGTAGTCATACTGGGGAAACCGGGCGTGCAGGCCGTCCCTCGGCTTGCTCGAATGGCCGTGGCCGATGCCGTCGGGAAGAATGATGAAATAGCGGTTGGTGTCGAGCAATTGGCCGGGGCCAAACAGCACGCCAGCGAATTGCGGCGCCAGAAACTGACGGCCGGAGCCGCCCGTGCCGTGAAGGATCAGAACGGCGTTCGTCACGCGGCCCTGCGCGTCGCGCGCCGCCTGACCTATGGTCATATAGTGCAAACGCAATTCAGGCAGCGTCTCACCGGACTTGAAGTGAAAATCGTGAATGATGAAATCGCCTTCGCGTGGAGCAAGCCCAGCCGCCTGCTGTGCTCGCGGAATTTGTGCCGGGAATGCAAGAAGGAACACAAGCCATAGCAGTGCGCGTCTGGAACGCAGATACATCACGTATGCCTCCTTCGTCATAGAGTGTTTAGTCCAACGGCTTCAGCCAACTTCTTCTGTCGCTCATCGAAGGTCCAGAAGCGTTCTGCCTTCAGCTCGAGCGCAGAGGCGACATGGAGAGTATCAAGGGTGCGAAGTGGCATCCGCGCTCCGTGGCTGCGAGCCAGTTGCGCGCAGAGGTCGAACGCCGACTCTGGCACGGCGATTTCAGTCCACAAGCCGCTGTCGCGGTCGTGTTGAAAGCGTCGATATACAAGGCCGGCCTGGCTACGCGAGGAGATGTTCCTGAAAACCTGTTGCTCGACTGCGTGAGTCCACTCAGCGATGTGAAAAGGAGTCAGCCATATTGCAGGGTGGCTCGCCATCCGTCGGTCGGCCTCTTGAGAGTGTCGATCGGTGACGTACAGTGAAACAAGAAAACTGGAATCGGCGTAGGTGTTCAATATCGCGACTTCCAACGCTCCTCGATCAGCAGGTCTGCCCCAGGAAGGATGCGGTCCCCCCAAATCTCCCGGCGCATGGCCGCCCAATCAGGATACTTGCGAGGTTGCGTCGGCGAGGATTGCGGAACGATACGGGCAATGACGCGGTCTCGTTCACGAAGTTCCACGGTCTTCCCAGCGCGCAGCCAGGCCTTTAGCCGCTTCGTGTCTCTGAGCTGTCGAATGTTGACGCTCGGCATGCAGGAATCGTGACACATGTTGTGCCACATCGTCAATCACAAAAAGCGTGCTGGGGGCTGCGCGCTTGCTTCGATCTTGTTGCAGAACCGCGCAGCCTCGTGCTATTCAATTGGTGCCTGCCCACGGCGTCGGTTAACTAACAATCCAGGAGGATGTCATGAAGCGCGTGCTCGTAGCGATCGTTGTTGTTTTGGCACTACACCCAGTGGAGGCCCAGGACCATCCATCGATGGCGTTGGACAAGCCCGTGGTCATCATGTCCGGCCTGGGCAACCATCACCATCCCATTCGGACGACGAGCGCAGAAGCGCAGGGGTTTTTCGATCAAGGCCTGACGCTTGTCTACGCCTTCAACCACGAAGAGGCGGCGCGGTCATTCCGGCGCGCCGCTGAACTCGATCCGCAAGCCGCCATGCCGTGGTGGGGCGTCGCATTGGCCGTGGGTCCCAATTACAACATGGACGCGGACCCTGACCATGAGAAGGCCGCGTATGACGCCGTCCAGAAAGCGAGAGCACTCGCGGCCAATGGTCCGGCGAACGAGCGGGACTACGTCGATGCGCTGGCGCGGCGTTACTCGAACGATCCGAAAGCCGATCTGAAGAAACTGGCGGTGGAATACAAGGACGCCATGCACGATCTCTCTGCCCGTTATCCGGACGATCTCGACGCGGCCACAATTTATGCCGAAAGCATGATGGACCTGCGGCCGTGGCAGTTGTGGACGCTGGATGGGAAACCTGCCGAGGACACCAACGAAATCATCGCGGTGCTGGAATCAGTCCTGAAGCGCGACCCTCAACATATTGGCGCCAATCATTATTACATTCACGCGGTCGAAGCTTCTCCGCACCCGGAGCGGGCACTGGTGAGCGCGCATCGGCTGGAAACACTGGCGCCGGCGGCGGGCCACTTGGTTCATATGCCGGCGCACATATACGAGCGCACGGGATTTTATGCCGATGCCGCCAAGGCGAACGAGGCCGGAGCAGCGGCTGATCGGGCCTATGTCGACTCGACCGGGCAGCATGACAGCCTCTATGCCATGATGTACTACAGCCATAACCTCCATTTTTTGGCGATGGCCGCTAGCATGCAAGGAAATTTCGCGAGAGCGCGAGCCGCCGGCGAGCAGCTCGCAGCCAATGTGGGCCCGGGCGTGAAGGCCATGCCCATGCTGGAATGGTTTTTGCCGTTCCCCACTTATATGCTGGTGCGATTCAATCGCTGGGACGGTATCGCGAAATTGCCCGCGCCGGATGCTTCCCTGGGTATTGCCACAGCCGCCTGGCACTACGCGAGGGGCATAGCATTTGCAGCAAAGGGCGAAGCCGCGAAAGCGCAGGTGGAACGCCAAGCTCTTGCGGCGGCGACCGAGAAGCAGCCGGCGGACGCGATGTACGGGTACAATTCGGCGCGAATTGTGTTGGGCTTGGCGCTCGAGGTCCTCAAGGCCCGCATCGCCGCCGCTCAAGGCGACCGCAAAGCTTCGATCGAACACTGGCGAAAAGCGGTGGCGATCGAAGACGGGCTCAACTACGACGAGCCCACCGATTGGTATTACCCGGTGCGCGAGTCGCTAGGGGCGGCGCTCTTCCTCGACGGCAATCGAACTGAGGCGGAGAAAGTCTTTCGCGACGATCTTGACCGCAATCCCCGCAACCCGCGCTCGCTCTTCGGCCTGCTTGAGACCTTGAAGGCTGAGAACAAAACGGCGGACGCCGAGTGGGTACGCCAGGAATTCGGTCAAGCTTGGAAGAATGCGGACGTCGAACTGCGGATGAGCGACTTGTAGCCCACAAGCACAAGGCGCAAAGAAGACCCAGCCAACGGACACAGACGTTAAATTTGGTCTATAATTGTCCCCAGAACGCAATTGCAGGAAAGGACACCCAATGAAAACAGTCGTTATGCTGGCCACGTTCAGCCTAGCCACAGTCTGCGGCGCGCCGGCTCAGAATGTTGTGGGCGATTGGCAAGGGACGCTCAAAGCCAACGGCGCCGAGGTGCGTGTCGTGCTTCACGTCACAAAGGCCGAGAACGGCAGTTTGAAGGCCACGATGGACAGCCCGGATCAAATGGCCCTGGGCATTCCTGTCACCTCGATTGAGTCGAGGGACTCAAAGCTGAGTTTCACGGTCGATTCCATTACTCCTCACGGCTCCTATGAAGGCAAGGTCAACGCCGACGGGACCGAGATTTCTGGGGCTTGGACGCAGGGCGATTCACTGCCGCTCGACCTCAAACGCACCGCCGCTCCGAGCAAAACCGAGCACAAGCCGGCCAAGCCATCGGATATCGATGGTGCGTGGTCGGGTGCGCTCGAAACGCCCGGTGGCACACTGCACCTCGTGTTTCACATCACCAACACTGAAGACGGCCTCACGGCGACTATGGACAGCATCGAGCAGAGCGCGAAAGGAATTCCGGTCACCGGCGTAACCCGCGATGGATCGTCACTCAAGATGGAGATGAAGCAGATCGCGGGGGCTTTTGAGGGCAAAATCTCCAAAGACCTCACGAGCATCGACGGCTCGTGGACGCAGGGCGGCGCCAGTCTGCCTTTGCTCCTGAAGCGCGCGAAGGATTGAGTGCGATCGGGCGAGCGGAAGATGTTTCTCTCAGGCGAGCGTCCGGTTTTTCCATGAGACCGATCGGGCCCGGCGGGGAATTCACAGGACTCGGTGTCAATCGTCCTCGACTGTCGCCTTGTGCAAGTCAATAAACCGCTGTAGCATTCGGGCCATGAAGTTTTCCCGTTGCAGCGGGATCCTTCTCCATCCGACTTCGCTCCCGGGCAGGTTCGGGATTGGCGAACTTGGCCCGGAAGCGTATCGGTTCGCAGACTCCCTGGTCCGTGCGGGGCAGCGAATTTGGCAGGTGCTGCCGCTGGGCCCGACCGGCTACGGTGATTCGCCCTATCAATGCTTCTCCGCCTTTGCCGGCAATCCGCTTTTGGTGAGCCTCGATCGGCTGGCCGAAGAGGGCGACCTCTCGCCGGACGATCTCGCAACGCTGCCGCCGTTTCCAACCCGCTGGGTGGACTTCGGCTGGGTGATTCAGTACAAGCGCCCTCTTCTTAGAAAAGCGGCGCAGAACTTTCGCGCCCATGCGTCCTCAGCGCGTCGCGAGGACTATGAAAAGTTCTGCGACGAGAACTCTTCCTGGCTGGACAATTACGCGTTGTTCATCGCTCTGAAAGACGCACACGGCGGCGAGGCGGTGTGGAATAAGTGGGGCCGCGACATCGCCGCGCGTCAGCCTGATGCGCTCGCCTTGTGGAAGAAACGCCTGGCCGACGAGGTCGAGGCCCAGAAATACGCGCAGTCCCAGTTTTTCAAGCAGTGGACGGAGTTGAAGGTCTATTGTCATGCCCGCGAAATTCAGGTGATGGGCGACGTCCCGATCTTCGTCGCCCACGACAGTGCTGACGTCTGGGCCCATCCCGAATTATTTCACCTGGACGCTGACGGCAATCCGGCCGTGCAAGCCGGCGTCCCTCCTGATTACTTCAGCGCCACCGGACAATTGTGGGGCAATCCGCTTTATCGCTGGGAAGTCATGAAGTTGACGGGCTTCTCCTGGTGGATCGAGCGTTTGCGATCGACGCTGAAACTCGTGGACCTCATCAGGATGGATCATTTCCGTGGCTTTGAGGCCTTCTGGGAAGTCCCGGGCAAGGACAAGACCGCCGTCAACGGCCGGTGGGTGAAGGCGCCGGGGCAGGCATTGTTCGAGGCCGTGCAAAAATCACTGAGCGACTTGCCCATCGTTGCCGAAACGCTCGGTGTGATCACGCCTGAGGTCGAGGCGCTTCGCGACGGATTCGGATTTCCCGGCATGGGCATTCTCCAGTTTGCTTTTGGCAAGGATCCTCAGGCGCCTGAGTTCAAGCCGCACAACTATCGCCGCCACTACGTGGTCTATACCGGGACGCACGACAACGACACAACGTTAGGCTGGTGGAACTCGAGCGGCGCCGGCGACAGCACCCGCACGGCCGAGGACGTCCGGGAAGAAAAAGAGTTCGCGCTGAAGTACCTGGCCACCGACGGCCAGGAGATGAACTGGGCCTTCATCCGCGCGCTTCTCGCCTCGGTTGCCAATCTCGCGATATTTCCGCTCCAGGATGTTCTGGGTTTGGGCAGCGAAGCGCGGATGAACATTCCCGCTACAGCGAGCGGCAATTGGCGATGGCGATTTGAATCGGAACAGCTCACGGATGCGATCTGCGAGCGGCTGCGCCAGATAACTGTCATCTATAACCGCCACGGAGACCTCACCACCCGCAAACGGTCGTGATGAACGCGACGCGATGTATCATCGGTCAGACGGGCAGGTATTTTCTATGGAAAAACCCCGATTGAGTTTCTGGCAAATCTGGAACATGAGTTTCGGATTCCTGGGCATCCAGTTTGGCTGGGGACTGCAAATGGCGAACATGAGCGCCATCTATGAATACCTCGGCGCTCGCCCGGACCAGATCCCCATCCTCTGGCTGGCCGCGCCTTTGACCGGCTTGATCGTGCAGCCCATCATCGGCCACATGAGCGACCGCACCTGGAACCGGCTGGGCCGGCGCCGCCCATATTTCCTGGTTGGCGCGCTGCTGGCCTCGGCGGCGCTCATTTTGATGCCTCAATCTTCCGCGCTGTGGATGGCGGCGGGACTGCTCTGGATCATGGATGCTTCCATCAACATCAGCATGGAACCCTTTCGCGCCTTCGTCGCCGACCTGTTGCCCGAAGAGCAGCGCACGCGCGGCTTTGCCATGCAGAGTCTGTTTATCGGACTGGGCGCGGTCGTCGCCTCCGCGCTGCCGTGGATGATGACGAACTTTTTCCATGTCCAGAACGCCATGGCTAACGGCCGCACGATTCCGCTCACGGTGCGACTCTCTTTTTATGTGGGCGCCGCTGCTTTCTTTGGCGCGGTCCTCTGGACAATTCTCAGCACCAAGGAATATCCGCCCGAAGATCCTGAAGCCTTCAGGAAATTGAAGCAGGCAAACGCCGGTTTCTTTGACAACGCGGCTGAGATTTTTCGCTCCATCCGCGACATGCCGCAAACGATGAAGCAGTTGGCGTGGGTGCAACTCTTCACTTGGCTCGGGCTCTTTTGCATGTGGCTTTACTTTCCGGTGGCCGTAGCGCACAACGTCTTCGGCGCCGCGGACGAAACTTCGCCCATCTACACGCATGGCATCGAGTGGGCGGGCATCTGTTTTGGGTTGTATTCCGCCGTCTGCTTCGGCTTCTCCTTCGTGCTGCCGGGATTGGCGCAGAGGCTCGGCCGCAAGGGGACGCACAGCCTGTGCCTCTTGTGCGGCGCGGCTGGGCTGCTTTCAGTTGGCGTCATCCACGACCAATACTTGCTCCTTCTCTCCATGACCGGCGTGGGCATCGCCTGGGCCAGTACCCTGGCGATGCCTTATGCCATTCTCGCGGGCTCGCTGCCGGCGGAGAAGACCGGCGTTTTTATGGGCATTTTCAACTTCTTCATCACTATTCCGGAGATCACCGCATCACTGCTGTTTGGATGGGTGATGTTGCATCTGCTCCATAACAATCGGTTGGCTGCCGTGGTCGCAGGCGGTCTCTTCCTGATTGTCGCCGCCCTGTTGATGTATCGCGTTATAGACGTCGCGACGGCAAAATCGGCCGAGCCTCAGCCTGTGGCGCAAGCCGAGCCGCACAAGGCGATGGCCCGCAGTTAGTGACGCCAAAAATCATCGACCCTCGGCAAATGCAGTATGATAAATCGAAGCGCGGGAGGGTGAAGCGCAATCCCTTCGAGGCGCTATTATAAGAAACGCTCTGGAAGCTGCGCCGGCCTTCAGACCGGTATGTTTGAATAAGCATGACCAGCGAAGTGGTCTCGGGGCGGTACCAACTCGATGAGGTGGTTGGCCACGGCGGCATGGGAGTGGTGTATCGCGCGCAAGACCTCCGGCTGAAACGCACAGTGGCGCTGAAGATGCTTCCCCGTGAGCTGAATGATAATCCCGACCTGGGTCGACGCCTGGCGCAGGAAGCGCGCGCCGCCGCGTGCCTCAGCCATTCGGGCATTGCGACGGTTTACGATTTCGAGGAGCACGCTGGGGGAAGTTTCATAGTCTATGAGTATGTCGAAGGCATCACTCTGCGCTCCCAGATTCGGCCCGGTACTCCAACGGTGGAAATCCTCGAACTGGGAATCCAGCTCGCCGATGCGCTGGCGAGCGCCCACGAACACGGCATCGTCCATCGCGACCTGAAGCCCGAAAACATCATGGTGAAGCAAGAAGGGGGAGCGAGCCGGACCAAGATCCTCGATTTCGGCTTGGCCAAGCTTCATCAGCCGATCAGTTCAGCACCGAAATCGCCCGACACCCCGACCGAGAGCACGCTTGTGAACACGGCTTTGGGGCTTCTGGTCGGCACGGTGAACTACATGTCTCCCGAACAGTTGGAGGGCGAACCCGTCGACGCGCGCGCCGACATCTACACCTTGGGTGTGGTGCTCTACGAAATGGCCACCGGCACTAATCCGTTTGTCGGAAAAACTCCGACTTCGACCATCGCGAATATACTGAAGCAAGAACCTCCTCCCGTGACCGAACGCAATATGGTCGTGCCCGCCGAGTTCGATCGCATCTTGCGAAAATGCTTGCGCAAGGCCCCGGAAGAGCGCTACCAGAGCGCGCGGGAGTTGTTGGTCGACCTGCGCCATCTCCATCACGGGCTGGTCAGCGGGACCGTGAGTTCGATCCCGCCAAGCGGTACGGCGCAACACCCGCATCCTCCCGCGTTGACCATCTCTCGCGGTTCCGCTCGAGGACTGTTTGCCTTCATTCAAGCTGGTTACCTGATCACCTACGCAGTCTTCTTCTATAAGCTTCAGACTGTGGCAGCGATCGGCGCCACGCTCGGATTTCCCGCCTTGGCCACGGGACTCATCCTCGCGGCGCTCTGCGGGATCGCGGTGCGGCTCTACTTGATATCAGCCTCGGGATTCGATTACGCCGATCTGGGCCTCCAGTATCGCCGGCTCTTCCCTGCCGCCCTGCTGATCGACGCATGCTGGGCCGCTGCACCCACTTTGCTGCTGCCCAAGCTGGGTGGGCTGGCGCTGGTTTTCGTCGCCGGCATGGCGTACCTGCCTTTTTCCCAGCGCACGCTGCTTTATACCGCGTACTCGGCCCACGGGGGACGAACGCCAAATTCTAAATTATGAATGATGAATTATGAATTCTAGAAAGACACGCCTGAGTTTGCTTTCCAATAATTCAGAATTCATAATTCATCAATCCGGTGCAGTCCGCTCGGCGAACCAGCGGCATCTCCGCGCGCTCGTTTTCACCTTGGCAGTTGGAGTCATCGCCATTCGCCCGCAGCAAGTTGTGGGCGTCGACCTCAAGCCGGTGACGCTCGACGCTTTCTCCCGCTACGTTCAGGCAACGGAGACACGCATCCAGCGAGAGCTGGCCCGCCCTGACGCCTTCCTCTACATCGAAGGACTTCCCGAGGGCCAGCGCGCGAAGATCTCCAAGCAGCTTCATGACGGCCAAATCTACATGGAGCCGCTCAGCACCGGCGACAATGCCGGCCAAAGCATCGACGTTCCCGACGGACTCATTCATCATTGGATTGGCGATGTGTTCGTACCCGGCGCCACGGTGGCGCAAGCCATCGCGCTCGCTGAGGATTACGATCACCATCAAGGGACGTATCCGGAGGTGGTGCGGTCACGGCTGCTCAAGCGCGAGGGGAACGACTTTCACATTTTCTACCGCCTGAGAAAACACAAAGTGATCACGGCGACGCTCGACACCGAGCATGACGTCCACTACTTTCAGGACGACGCAAAACGCTGGCACAGCGTCTCCATCTCCACACGGATCGCGCAAGTTGATGACCCCGGCAAACCCAACGAGCGCGAAAAGCCCGTCGGGCACGATGACGGATTCTTGTGGCGAATCGATTCCTGGTGGCGATTCGAGCAGAGCGATGGCGGCGTTTACGTTGAGTGCGAGTCCGTCTCGCTCACGCGCGACATTCCCAAGGGCCTCGGTTGGCTGATCGAACCGTTTATCACGTCGATTCCCAAGGAGTCACTTCAAAACACCCTGGGCTCTACTCGTTCCGCGTTGCTCGCACGACTGGCCGCAGGGAAACCGTAAGGCACGCCATGGCACGCCCCAGCAAAACCGGTTGGCAAAGCGTGATTCCTTCTCTCAACCGCAGAATCTGTGATAGGGTGATCCCATCCGCAAGGCGGCACAGCCTCAAAATGCGGGTGGACACTATCCATAAAGGTTGCGGAACGTGAAATCCCTTACGAAGCTTCTGGCTCTTCTCCTCCTGCTGATCTCGCAGGGGCATGCCCAATCGCCAGTCAAAAAAGATTGGATCGCGCTGTTCAACGGCAAAGACCTGAGCGGCTGGAAAAACAATGGCGACGAAAAATGGATCGTCGAGGACGGCACCATTCTCTGCGAAAGCGTCGCCAACAAGTACGGTTACTTGACCACAGAAAAATCCTACCGCGACTTCAAACTGCGCCTGCGATTCAAGCCGGAGGCTGGGGGCAACAGCGGAGTTTTCTTTCGAGCTCACATTGTAGGTATCGATCCCAATCACGGCCCGGATATCGAAGGCATGCAGGCGGAAGTTGATCCTAGCGTCGGGAAACACACCGGGGGCCTCTACGAGAGCGGCGGCCGAGGCTGGGTGGCCATGCCCACCGCCGAGGGCGAGCGCGCACTCAAGCCGGGCGAGTGGAATCTGCTGGAAGTTTCAGCGATCGGCAATCACATCGTGACCCGCCTGAACGGCGTCCAGATTGTCGACTACACGGATCCGTCTGCCAAATTCACCGACGGCGTGATTGGCTTGCAAATTCACACCGGCGGCGGAGTTCGAGTTCGGTGGAAGGATATCGAGATTCAGGAGTTGACAAGAAGTCAGGAGTCAGAAGTCAGGAGTCAGTAGGAAAGACCATGTCTGTCCCCGTGCCGCAGATTCACCTGGTCGGCAAGGAGAGAGTAGTTGCGTTTGAGATTCGCTTCACGTCCGCTGGGATCGCCCAGATTCCCCGTGTCCCGATTGGATGGCACGTAAACGTCGACAACGACCCGTCGTGGAAAACGAAGATATGGGGCACCATACGGGTTGGCGCTGCCGCCGGGTTCGCCAGTTTCTTAAGAGATCTCCTAGTGGTCGAAAAGGACGAATCCCTAGGCCTCCCCTTTTCACGTCCGCGGCGTGGTTCAAGTAACTGAAGACTACGAGAAGTACAGGATCGTCAGGCTTGGCATGAAAGATTTTGTGATCAAAGACGTTGCCGCGACGGGCCTGTGAGCGCTCCCCTTATTGGAGTTGCAGAATGGGTTGGTGGTGTGATAGGCATTGTGCACAACAAAGCACGAAGGTTGCCGCAGGAAGCAGAAATCGGGGAGGGTCTCAAACAATGGAAAACTCGACGAGAAACAAAATCGGGCGACGGGAATTCATGGGCGCGGCGGCAGCCGCCGGCCTGACGATCATCAACCCTCAATTGGTGCGCGGCACGGCGGCCAATTCCGCCGTGCGCGTGGGCTTGCTCGGCTGCGGCGGTCGAGGCACGGAGGACGCCTCAAACCTGGTGGACACGGGCGGCGCGCGAGTGGTGGCGGTGGCGGACCTCTTCAAGGATCAGGCCTTAAGGGCGATGGAACTATTCAACCATGTGGCCGAGGCAAAGGGTTATGCCGGCATCGCTGATACCCAAGTCTTCGTGGGCCCCAGGGCCTTCGAGCAGATCGCGTCCTCGAAGGAAGTGGACGCGGTGGTTCTGACCACGCCGCCTTATTTTCATCCCCAACATTTGGAGGCCATCGTCGCGGCGGGCAAGCACGTTTATTGCGAGAAGCCCGTAGCGGTGGATGTTCATGGGGCCAAGCAGGTGATCGAGATCGGCAAGCGGGCCGAAGGAAAGCTGAGTTTGGATGTGGGTTTTCAGATCCGGAACGCGCCGCCCTTCGTCGAGCTTGCGAAGCGCATTCATGCTGGCGCCCTGGGAACAATCGCCTGCGGCGAGGCCTATTATTACGGCACCACCCTTCAGCGGCCCGAATGGCCCAACGCTTCGCCCGTCGAGCGACGCATCCGCAATTGGGTTTTCGATCGCGTCCTGTCTGGTGACATTATTGTGGAGCAGAATATCCACGTGATTGACGTTTGTAACTGGATGGTGCAGTCGCACCCGGTGAAAGCCGTGGGAGCGGGGGGGCGCAAAGTGCGCTCGGATTCCGGCGACGTCTACGATCACTACAACGTGGTGTTCAGCTACCCGGACGGCGTTCACGTCACGCTCAATTCCACTCAGTTTGACAAAGGCTGGTGGGACGTGAACGAACGATTTTTTGGCAGCAAGGGGGTGTCCGAGTCGCATTACTCGGGCCCTTGCGCCATCTACGGCGACGAGCCCTGGAGCTGGAGCGCGAGCAATCCGACCCCCCAGGAAAAGACGGAGAGCTTTTCCGCTTCTGGCGCGTTCCACGACAACCTCGCTCAAGCCGATCCGGAAAAGAAGAAAGCGTTTATCGAAAGTATCACCAGCGGCCAATTTCATAATCAGGCCGCGGTCGGAGCTGAGTCCGCCCTCACCGCTATGCTGGGACGCACCGCCGCTTATAAAGGCCACGAGGTGACGTGGGACGAACTGCTGAAGTCGAATGAGCATTGGGACTCGGGGATTGATCTGAACAAGCTGGGAACGTAGAGAAGACGGAAGCTAGGAGTCAGTAGCTAGGAGCTAGAAGAGAAGCGCGGTGATTCTAACTTCTAGCTTCCTCAAGGAGAAGCCATGCACAAGTCATCTCGTCGTGATTTCTTGAGAGTGTCGGTTGGCACGGCTTGCGCCGCGAGCATGGGGAATCGCGCCCTGGAGGCGGCAAGTTTGCAAGTCGCCGCTTCCACCACACCGGCCGCGCCTTTGCCCATCAAGAAAGGCGTCTTGCTGGAAATGCTTCCGAAGAACCTGAGCTACTCCGATCGCCTGAAGCTGGTGCGGGACGTGGGCTTCCAGGGCATCCAAGCGAACACCACCCCAGACCCGCGTGTGGCCGAGGAAATCAAAGAGGCCGCCGACGCTGCCGGAATCAAGATCGACTCGGTCATGAATATGGACCACTGGAAATATCCGCTTTCGAGCGCCGATCCTGCTGTTGTCGAGAAGAGCCTGGAAGGAATGAGGACCTCGCTGCACAATGCAAAATTGTGGGGCTGTTACTCGGTCCTTCTGGTGCCCGCTGTGGTCAACGAGGAGACCAGCTATCGCGATGCCTGGAACCGCTCACAGCAGCAAATTCGCAAGCTCATTCCATTAGCTGAGGAATTGAAAGTCGTTATTGCCCTGGAGGAGGTCTGGAACAAGTTTCTGCTCAGCCCCCTGGAGTTCGTGGAATACGTTGACCTGTTCGAGAGCCCGTGGATCAAGGCGTGGTTCGATGTGGGCAATGTCGTGCTCTTCGGATACCCGCAGGATTGGATTCGCACTTTGGGCAAACGCATCGTGGAAGTCCACCTGAAGGATTTCAAGCGCGAGGGCTACCAGTGGGTGAATCTCGGCGAGGGCAGCGTCAACTGGCCGGAGGTTCGCAAAGCGTTTGGGGAAATTGGATACAATGGCTTCGCCATCTGTGAGCTCGAAAGTGGCGACGAAGCCTACCTGCGCGATCTGAGCAAGCGCGTGGACCGTCTGCTGCTGGGCGTGTAGGCTCTCACGGCTACGATGTCCTTGCCTCCGCTCGCGCTCGCTCCAGCAAGTCAGACAAGCCGAGTTCCGCCGCCCACTTTTGTAAGTAGCTCGTGTCCAATCGCGCCGCCTGTGTTTCTAAGATGCCGATCACGTCGTCCCATTGGTTCTCTGAAATCTCGCCTCCTTTTCGGAACCAATCCAGCTTTGACAGCACCGTGTCTTCCGGAGTCTGAATATAGCCCGACAGACCTGTCTCAGGATCGAGCTTTTTCAAAAGGCGGCGCGACAGCACTGTTTCGTTGTAACGATTCCCGCAAACGAAGAAATCCAATTTGAACGTCGTCTGAAAATGGATGATGTTGAACGACGTCCCTCGAGTCAAGGCTTGATCAGTTAGGCCGCGGTCTACAAAGAAATCGCGCGAGAAGGCCTCTACGAAGCCGTCGACCTGCTCGCGTTTCATTTTCACCAGGAGGTCAACATCTTGCGTCTGGCGCGCGCGTGTATAGGTGGAACTCGCGAAAGATCCGACCACCGCATACGGAATATCCAGCTTATCCAGAGTCGAAAGAACTTGGTGAAGGATCTCAAGTAGTCTCTTCATGCTAGCGCAATGTCGGCGGGTCCGGCTCCGGTCCGTAAACTTTGGTGGCGAGCTCGGGGCCGAGAATCAAGGTCGCAAGCCGACGATGCAGTTCCTCCGACCCCGCTGCGGGGAATCGCTCGCGCAGACCTGCCAAGCTCAGCGTCCGGCCGGTCATAATGAGATCTTCGATCAGCCGAAATCTTTGATCCGTTGGCATTGAACGAATGAGTTCCATCTGCACTTTCTCAATTACAGGCGAGGTGTCCGTCAGTCGTTCTGCCATCTCGTCCTTACTGTACCACACGAAAGTGCCACCAGGTATTCGCGTCCTTCAGCATTGGGCGTATGCTATACTCACCCTCAGAAACGCCCTTGGGGCGCAAGTATGAAAACCTGTCCCACTTGCAAGCTCAGCTATCCATCGAGCTCACTCTTTTGCACTGTTGACGGCGCACGGCTCGAGGAAGCGGGGGTGTTGACAGTTGGGACAATCGTTCGCGGCAAGTACCGCATCCTGGCAAAGGTGGGCGAGGGCGGGATGGGGGAAGTCTACAAGGCTCTCCACACCGGCTTTGATGAGCCGCGCGCGCTGAAGATGATGGGCAGTGATTTGATGAAGGATCCGCTATTGGTCGAGCGGTTCAAGCACGAAGCCTTCATCGCGCGAAAGCTTCAGCATCCCAACGTGGTCCGGGTTGACGACATCGATGAGGCGGAAGACGGCCGACCCTTTATCGTCATGGAGTTTATCGAGGGTCAGAGTCTCAAGACAGTGATCGAAACGCTGGGTCATCTTCCTGTTCCGCGCGTTTGTGCGATTGTGAAGCAAGTGGCTGAGGCGCTGGACGCCGCCCATCGATTGGGGATGATTCACCGCGATATCAAGCCCGACAACATCGCCCTCATCGGCGCGAACAAGGGCGGACTCTTGCGCGGTTCGCAAACCGCTCCGGCGGAAACCGCCAAGGTGCTGGACTTCGGAATCGCCAAGCTCAAAGAGGCGCGCGAAGGGAAGCTTACAAGCGTCACACTGACGGGCGCAGGCATGGTGGTTGGCACAGCGCAGTATATGTCACCCGAGCAGGCGGCAGGCAAGCGCGGCGACGAATTGGACGGGCGCTCCGACGTTTACTCGCTCGGAGTTGTGATGTATCAAATGCTGACCGGTGCTCTGCCCTTTAAGGCAAAAACCGCCATCGAGATGGTGATGGCGCACATGCAGACGCCTCCGACACCCATCCACTCGATTCGTCCGGACCTGGCAATCCCCGAGCCGATTGCAGCCCTGGTAATGAGGTGCTTGGAAAAAGATCCGGCGGGGCGGCCTGCCAGCGCGGGCGCGCTGGCGGAAGAAATAGAACGATGGGAGGGGCAGACTGCCGCGGTGCCCAGGAGTGCTGGGGCTGCGCCCCAAGCCGCGAAGAAACCCGGGCCTACGCCAGCCGCGATTCCCCGGCCCCAGGCAGGGCCTCCCGCCGCGCCCTCGAAGGCTGCATCACCCGCTCCAGGACAAACGCCTCCCGCGAAAGCACCGCCTGCTCCCCGGCCCGCAACTCCTCCGCCGGCCGCCGCCTCCTCGATGCCAACCGTCGCGCTGCCTCGACCTAAGCCGGACGTCAGTGCCGCAGCCAGTGTCGCGCCACCGATCGTGGCTATTCCTTCTCCAAAGCCACGCGTCTCAGTGCGTGCGGCGGCTCTGGTCGCCGGACCGTTGGTGGCTGTGCTGGCGATCGCAGGTCTGTACTATCACTTTGCTGGAGCTCGCAAAGGCGCTCGTCCATCATCAACGCAGGCGACAAGCGCGCCAGCGCCGGGCTCGTCGGCGGCGTCAGTCGCGCCGGCGACGCAATCCGTTTCGCCACCAACTTCAGCGACGCCAGCTAATCAGCTTGCGGCGGAACCGCCCAAGCCAGCGGAGAGTGATGCGGAGCGAATGCAGGCCGAGAAGGCTGCACAACAAGCGGCCGCGGCCAAGAAAGCGCAGGAGCAGGCCCGCAAAAGGAAGCAAGCCCTTGACGCCAATCTCCAACAGTTCAACAGCCTGAAGAACCAGAGGAAATACGACGAGGCGCGTGCCTTAGTCACGCCGATTGGCCAGTTGGGGGGCGACACTGAAGGACTGAAGGCCGATCTTGCCTCGGCGGCATCGGTAGAGTTCCGCGATCTGCAAGCGAAACGCAGCGATGCCAATCAGCGAAAGGATATTCAGGCATTGCAAAATCTGGCGAAGAGTTACGAGGACCTTGCCCGGCGCGACTCCGGAGATCCCGCATGGTCGAACCGCACGCGCGACGTTGCTGAAAACCAGATTCCGGAAGAAATAAGGGCACTGACGCCCAGGGCGCCGACGGAGTCTCCCAAGGCCGAGGCGACGAAGGCAACCAAGCAGCCGGACATCAGCCTGATGACCGTTGCCCACTATCCCTTGACCATGCCCTTCAGTTCGAACCAAGTCTACCAGCAATACTTTCTCGACCCCGGGTTCCGCGTGTTGAGTAAGCCGGATCTGTCCAACGTGGCTGCGCCGAACGGACTTGTGGTGACCCTTACTCTCGAGATCAGCCCTGAAGGGCAGCCTGTCAAGTTGACAAAGTGTCTCTCGAGTCCGGCCGCGCTCTGCCAGACGGTGGCCGATGCTCCTGGGTGGAGGTTTTCCAATCCTACGGTGAACAAAAAGCCTGCTCGGGCAATCGTTGGCCTGACGGTTCGTTTCTGATCAGGCCACCGTTTCCGGCCCAGCTTCTCGGCCACAAGAATTCAAACGACAAGGTCTGCCTGCGGGTTCGTGCAGCAGTGTAGATTCCAATCGAAGGTCATACTCTCATTTTCTACCTAGCAAACGAATCCTCGAAGTGAGGACACGGCCCTCCACGCCGCCGAAGGTGAGGAATTGCGGTGAGTCCACGTTACTGTTAACGGCAGTCGGGTTGCGCCGGTTGGTGATATCGTCGCATCCGGCGCGCAGAGACCACTGAAATCCGAACAGATTGAATCGCCGCTCGAACGCGAGGTTCAGTGAGAAATAGTCCGGAAATCGGCGCGAGCCGGGCGGCCCCACCAGTTGCTGGTTCTCATTGTAGAGGCTGAAGGGAAACCCATCACGCCAATCCACAATGTAAGCGAGATCGAACTCGCGCCACAAGGGAAGGAATCCCCACGACTGGAACCGGTTCGGCGTGTCCCAGGAGAACGGTCCACCAGCTTGCTGGCTGAAGAGCGGATTCTCCAGATTGAAATTCAGCACGGCATTCGAGCGCGCGGCGGAGCGCGTGTAAGAAGCAAACACCGAGTGCGCGCCCTTGAACGACCGGCGCAAGGTCACGCCCAGCGCGTCGTACTTGTCGCGCCGCTGATTCTCGAGCTCAAACATTGCGCTCAAGGCACCGGATTGGTTTAATCCCTGGTTGATATAGGTCCAGCCGTTGTGGCCACGCTTCTGGATGAACTCCACTCGGAGATAAGTTGCAGCGGGCAGCTTGCGCTCCACGCCGGCGCTCCAGTTAAGAAATCGCGGTTCCTTGATTCCGCGTTGGACCTGAAACGAAGTTTCAACCGGCGGCGGGATGACAACCGTACCGGTCGGATCGTAGAAATAATCAAGGCGCTGCCCGGTGAGCGGGCTGGTGATAAAGGCGAGGCTCGAAGCGTCATAATAGATTCCGGCGCCTGCCACGATTTTCGTGTTCCCATCGCGCGTGAGCATCCCGCTCGAGGCGAGGCGAGGAGAAATCAGCACGTCGCGCACGATTTCGTCCCAGTCCAACCTCAGCCCGGGTTCAATGACCAGGCGATCCGAGAGTGACCAGCGGTCCTGAGCGTAGCCCGAGGCCTCGGAGTTTTTTCTCCCAAACGACGGGTTGCCAATAAAAGTGACTTTGCGTTCCAGCGTGCCATTTTCGCGGAGAATCGAGTAGTCGCGGCGATTGTAAGACTGATCGTAAGTCACGCGATCGAGGTCAACGCCGAGCTTGAATTCATGACGGCCCGCCCAATGAGCTGGAGGCAGAACAAGATTCGCCATACCCTGAACGCGCACGGAATGATCGGCGGCGGATTCAAAATAATTGCCGCGCGTGCCCTCGGGATAGACAACGTAAGGCTGGTCGCCCTGCGGCGTGAAGCGATCACGAAACCTGCTCAGTGCCACTCCCGTTTCGAGGAGTGTCCCACCCGAGAAATACGCGAGGTCCTTCACGGAAAAAATGTACGCCTCATCGCGCGCATTCAAGGTCGTTTCGAGCGGATCAAAGCGGTCGAGGCCGTAGTTGGGCGAGCCAAAGTGGTTCACGAGAAAACTCGAAGTGAGAATGTTGGACGGCGTGAGGTTTATCTGCGCTTTGGCGAGGTTGCCAAATCTCCACACCGAATTGCGATCGGCGCCCGCGGGCAGCTCCGGCACGACGTTGAGGTCGTATTCGCCTTCCAGGGCGTCCAGAAACCAGGCCTTGCCTTTACGAATCGGCCCCGTGACCATTCCGCGCGGAGTCCAAGCGTTGATGTGGATTCCCTTGCGGCTCTGGAGCGACGGCACGAAATCGGTGCCGGTGAAGCGAAAGCGATCGTCTCCCATACCGGTAGTGAGGCTGAGGATTCCGCCCGAGCCCTTGCCGTACTCCACCGGGTAACGGCTGCCCTGGACATCGACGGAGCGCAGCGCGTCGACGCTCACGCGCACGTTGAAGAAGCCATCCACCGGGTCGGTAATGTTGAAGCCGTCGAGCCGATCGTAAACCTGGCGGGTGGAAGAGCCATTCACGTGGACTTGTCCGAACACGTCTTGAAGCACTCCGGGCAACAGCGGCAGGGCGTAACGAATATCGCGCGTGACGGTGTAAGGCAGGTCGACAATCTCACGGCTGCCCAGGTTTTCGCTCGCGACAGTCTTGGCCGGATCGATTGCGGGAGGCGAGTACGTCACGTTCACGCGTTCGACGTACTCTTGTTGGTGGTTCAGCGTCACCTCCACGCTCTCGGACTCTCCCACGCGGACTTGGTCGTCACTGACCGCGTAGAAACCCTCCTTCTCGACGCGCAGGTGGTGCAAGCCTGAAGCGAGGTTCGTGAATTCACATCGTCCGGCGTCATCGCTTTCGCCGCGGTGGGCCATGCTCCCGTCGGCCGGTTGAAGAATGAGGCGCGCAAAGGGCACCGCGACACCATTTTCATCCACCACCGTGACAAGCAGCTTTGCGGCCTGCTGTTCTTGAGGTTGAGGCCGCCCATCGGCGCACAAGCCGAGTGCGACTTCGACGCCGCAGAGGCAAACAAGAATGATCGAACTCTGACGGTACCAGCGCCTGCGAGACTGCCGCACCAAACGAAGCCTCGAAGCCAATGGATTCAACTCTCGACGGATTCTCACTTCCTTATTTTATTCTCGCTCAGTTCCCAGAGGAACTGTGGAATTCCGGCTCTGCGCCTATCGCTCCGGCTTCAGGACGACAACGCCGAGTGGCGGCAATGTGAGGTCGAGGGAGAACGGCTGGCCGTGCCACTGAACGGGATTCGATCGGCGGCCGGGCGGATTCGTGACGCCGCTTCCGCCGTATTTGGGATCGTCGGTATTCAGGACTTCCCCGTAGAAACATTCTTCCGGAACGCCGACGCGATAACCTAATCGAGGCACGGGAGTGAAGTTGCAGACGAAGACGAGGTGTTGCGCGGGGTCGCGTCCGCGCCGGAGAAAAGCCAGCACAGAATTATCCGCGTCGTTGCAGTCAATCCATTCGAAGCCGCGGTAGTCGAAGTCCACTTCATGAAGCGGCGGTTCGGCGCCATAGAGCCGGTTCAAATCCGCGACGAGCTGATGAAGCCGCAGGTGTGAATCCTCTCCCAGCAGGTGCCAGTCAAGGCTCTCGCTTGATCTCCACTCCCGCCACTGGCCGAACTCCCCGCCCATAAAGAGCAGCTTCTTGCCCGGATGTCCGATCATGTACGCGTAAAGCGCGCGGAGGTTGGCGAAGCGCTGCCACAGATCACCCGGCATTTTGTCGAGCAATGCCCGCTTGCCGTGTACCACCTCGTCGTGCGAGAGGACGAGCACGAAATTCTCGGTGAACGCGTAGAGCAGCGAGAAGGTCAGGTTGTTGTGGTGGAATCGGCGATGGATGGGGTCCTTGGAAAAATAGAGGAGCGTGTCGTGCATCCAGCCCATGTTCCACTTCATGCTGAAGCCGAGGCCGCCGATGTAAGTGGGGCGCGAGACGCCGGTAAACGCGGTGGATTCTTCCGCGATGGTGAGCACGCCCGGGTGATGCCCGTGCGTGAATTCGTTGAACTTCTTGATGAAATCAATCGCGTCGAGATCCTCGTGGCCCCCGTACTGGTTCGGGATCCACTCCCCGGGCTTGCGTGAGTAGTCGAGGTAAAGCATGGACGCCACCGCGTCCACCCGCAAGCCGTCAGCGTGATACTTGTCGAGCCAGAAAAGCGCGCTCGACCAGAGAAAATTGCGGACCTCGTTGCGCCCGTAATTGAAGACTCGCGTGCCCCAGTCCTTGTGCTCGCCGCGGCGCGAGTCTTCATGGTCGTATAGGTTGGTGCCGTCGAATTGTGCCAGGCCGTGGGCGTCGGTGGGGAAATGCGCCGGCACCCAGTCCAGAATCACGCCCAGACCGCGCTGGTGGCACATGTCCACAAAGTACATAAAGTCTTCCGGCGTGCCGTGGCGGCTGGTGGGCGCGAAGTATCCCGTGGTCTGGTAGCCCCAGGATTCATCGAGCGGGTGCTCCATCACCGGCAAAAGCTGCAGGTGCGTGTAGCCCATCGACAGCGCGTAGTCCACCAAATAGTGCGCGAGCTCGCGATAGGTGAGCATCCGGCTGTTCTCTTCCGGCACGCGCCGCCACGAACCCAGATGGACCTCGTAGATCGAGATGGGAGCGTCGAGGGCCTGCCGGAGGTGACGATTCGCCATCCACTCCTGGTCATTCCATTCATAGCGGCTAATGTTGTGCACCACGGACGCCGTCTTCGGCCGGACCTCGGAATAGAAAGCGTACGGGTCGGCTTTCAGTCCGATCGCGCCGCCGACGTGCGACTTGATTTCATACTTGTAGACTTCGCCTTCGCCGAGACCGGGCACGAAGAGTTCCCAAATGCCGGTCCCGCCGCGAATGCGCATCGGATGGCGGCGGCCGTCCCAGCGGTTGAAATCGCCCACCACGCTCACGCGCCGCGCGTTCGGCGCCCAGACCGCGAACGACACACCTTGCACTCCCTCCATCTCGATCACGTGCGCGCCCAGCTTCTCGTACTTCTTGTAATGAGTGCCCTCGCCCATCAGGTGAAGATCAAAGTCAGAGAGTACGGGCGGAAAGCGGTAGGGGTCGTCGAACTCGTGCTCCATACCTCCGGAGGTCTTCATCCGAAGCCGATAAGGAAAAATCTGGCTCTCACCACGAAACACCGCCTCAAAGAATCCGTCGGGATGAATCCGTTCGAGCGGCAGCAAGCGCGCCTCGCCTTGATCCTTTCGCACGACCCAAGCTTCGCCGGCGCCGGGCAGGAAGGCGCGCACCGCGATCGCCGGCTTGCCGTCCACCTCAACCGGCTGTGCACCAAGCACATGATGCGGGTCCGAGTGCTCGGCCTGCACGATCAGGTAAATCTCATCGACCGCGGCCGTCGTTGGATGCAGCAAACGCTTGTGTCTGGGCATGGCGGATATTGTACACGAATGGTCGTTCCGTTGTTCGTGGTCCGTGATTCGTGCTTCTGATTTCCAGTTTCGAGTTTCGAAATTCCAGGTTCCAACCTCCGGTTTCGGCTCTCCAGGTTCCAGTTTCGGATCGGGCCAATCGGGAATAGTGAGAACATCCGTGCGATGTATCTATTCATACTAAAGAACATTCCGGCTTCGTTCGTTGTTCCGAGGCCCCATTTCGAGTTTCGATTTTCGAGTTTCGAGTTTCCGTCCTTCGCAAATCGGGAGTAGTGACGCCGTGCTCCATCCATATTTCTCGAAAATCGGGCCTTTTTTCGCCGCAACCAGTTGGAAACAAGGATCTTAACCTCAATGGGTTCGCTTTGCCTTGAAATGATGTATGTTAAAGAAGAGAAAAGACTTAACCTCAATGGGTTCGGTTGGGTTCGCCTTTTCGTGGTCTCTGCCGTTTGGCCTTGGGGTGATTTGCAGCTTCCGACCGTTCTACCAGGACTCGTCACTGCCGTCGTCCTATACGATGGCGATAATAGCATGCCTCGACATGCCATGTCAAGTGATTTTTTCAGCCCCAATTTCGATTCGTAGGCCTTCTGAGATCCCGAATCCAGGGCTGAGAATCTTGAATCCCGAATCTTGAATCTGCTGTCCGACCCGAACTTGAATTTGAGACTGCCAGACCAGCGCACCCCCACTCGCCCGCCGCAACTCGGAAAGTCAGGTTAGTCGTAATTGTGGCCGCCCGCGAGCTGACGGATTGACATTCACAAAGAACCTGCGCTCCTGAACGAGTGATCCGTGGTCGCGCGATACGCCATCACCTCACCATGAACCTTCGTGGCTCGCAACAGGCGCTCAAAGGGCCCACGGCCACGAAGTTACTGACCGCGGCTGCCGTCTTGTTTTGCTCTTCCGGCCATCTTCGCCAGGAGCCGGCCCATGCTGACGGGAAAGTGGCGGGCCAGAAACAAGGCCATTGCGGTTTTGAAGTCAGGAGTGATGATGGGCTTGGTTGACTGGATCTTTCTCGCCAGCTTCCGTCCGACGCGGGCCGGATCCTCCATCGCCTGGGCGGGAACGCCTAACGGAGCCGCTGATTCGGTGTTTGTGAGCGGTGGATGCACCAGGTTCACCGTGATGCCGTACGGCGCGAGCTCAAGCGCCAGGGTGCGCGTCAGAGCCTCGATAGCTCCTTTGGTCGACGCGTACCCCGTGAGGCCGGGGAATCCCGTGATACCCACACTCGAGCTCACATTGTGGATTATGCCCTTCCCTTGCGCCTTCATCTGGGGCAGAACCGCTCGGATCATTTGCAGGTAGCCGAAGAAGTTGACTTCGAACTCGGTTCGGGTGTCATCCAAGGTTCTCTGGTCGAGGCGAGCGAAAACCGCCCGGCAGGCGTTGTTAACCAGAATGTCGATCGCGCCCCACTCGCGGAGCAGTGATTCCACCGAAGCACTTACTTGCACTCCATCCGTCACGTCGCAACGATAGACGCGCAGGTGGTCAGGGTAAGCAGCTCGGAGGGCCGCCAGATTTTCTACCGACAGGTCGAACGCCGCCACCCTAAAACCATCCTCCAGCAACGACCGGGCCAAGTGAAATCCGATGCCCTTATTGGCGCCGGTGACGAGGACTACAGGTGCCGCCATAAACACCTCTTTCCGCGCGCGGGGCCGGCAATCACGAAAGATGGAGGCGGTTCGCCAATTGTGCGTCGCGGGATTCTGAGCTCGGGTTCATTTCAGCCTAAAGATTCAGTGGCTTCTGGCCATCCACCGGCCGCAAATCCGCCGGCTTGAGACTGGGCAGATAAAGAACGTTGGGAGGAATCCATCGTTTAATGCCACGATCATCCAGCGGCCTGGGGCTCTTCCACTCCTCTCGCTCCCTTGGGGCGGTACGCTTGAACTGCTCGACCACTTTCTGAATCCTCCGGTCACAGGTAACCAGAAAGGTGTGCTCCGGCGTGCCGAGGTAAGCCAATTCGCAAGCCATGGCAATGATGAGGATGTCGAAAGTGCTGAGATGATCTCTCTCGTGCTCGGAAGCCACGTGATGTTCGATGGGGATGATTTCGTCCGCTCCAATCACGTGATAGCGGTTCAAATCGTAGGAATAAAGGGTCCTTCCCCAGTGGACGTCGTCGCGGAAATGTCTCAGGCTGTCCTCGTAATGGTTGTTGTCTAATGCTCCGTCCTTGAAATGGCGTCGCGCGAGAGCATTGAAAACCTCGACAATGCAGAAGTTCGGGATGTAAAGGACTGCCCTCTTGTGGACGGCCTTCTGGTCAACGATGAATCGAACGAGTTTTTCCGTCTTAATATTCCGGGGGGAATAAAGCTCGACAGCGGCGCTGGCATCAAAAAGGTAGGTGAGCATTGTTGCCCCTTCGTCAGAATATCAATTGTCGCAGTTGTCCTGATTCCCTCACACTTTCACGTGATCTCGCCACTCGCTTCTACCCACTCGCCCCTGCTTTGTTCTGCACTTTCCAATAGACCACATACCGCTCGCGCCCCAGCCGGTAGACCGGCACCAGGCTGAGGTCTTGCTTCTGGCCGTCGGTGCGGAAAGTGAGAGCCGGGCCGAGAGCCTCAGTCAGCCAGCCGGCAGGGCTTTTCGAATGGTTAATGATGGTCGGCGCGGCAATCGGATCGCCCTTGGGTACGGGATCGTAGCCCAGGTAGGCCTTGTCTTCCGTCAACCCCGAGTCGCCGAGCCGTCCGGCGAGCACCACCGGGCCGTACATCGCGGCCTGGAGGGTGGGATCGTCAGGCATGGGATGGATGTGAAGGCTCATGGGCAGTTTGAGCTCGACGCGGTCGCCACTCTTCCACACACGGTTGATGGTGACGTAGCTCGACGGGTGTGTCTCGACCGCCAGAGGTTTTCCGTTGAGTGTCACGACTCTGCCGCGCGTCGCCCAATAAGGGATGCGAATGTGAAGCGCCATCTCCACCGGCTGCTTGGCAGTGATGAAGAGCTTCGTTCCCTGATCTTCAGGGAAATTCACGAGTTGCCGCAGTTCGACGCCTTTTCCCGGCCAAATCAAGTCGGAAGCGAGGAAGAGGTTGACGTAGATGCCGTCGCCGTCGTGGAAATAAATCGTGTCGGTGAACTTGGCGAATTCTTCCGCGCCCGTGCCCGTGCAGCACCAGAATGAGTCCCACGGTGAGTTGTAGGATTTCCAGTAGCCCGAGGCCAAGGGGATGTAATAGTGCTTCATCCCTCGGCCATCCTGGGTGCCCAAGCGGTGGTTCGCCAGCACGCGCTCGTAGTAGTCCATGGCGCGAGGGTCGGCGGTCCAGCCGAAGATGTGGCGCGTGAGCTTCATCATGTTGTAGGCGCAGCAGCACTCGACCGTGGTGTTGCTGAGCTCGCCGGCCAGTTTGTCCGGGTCGGTGCGCCAATGCTCCTCGTTGCTGGTTCCACCATTGCAGTAAGTGCGGTGGCCGGTCACCTGGTGCCAGAAATACTCGGCGATGTCGCGATAACGCTGTTCGCCCGTCACCTCATAGCGCCGAGCGGCGCCGATTGCCTGCGGGATATGCGTGTTGGCGTGCAGGCCCTTTAGCTCGTCGCGATGCTGGGCCAGCGGGTCCAGAAATTTCCTCTTCTCGAATTGTCCGGCAAGGTCTAGATACTGCTGCTTGCCCGTCACGGCGTAGAGGCTCGATAGCGATTCGGCCATCCCGCCGAATTCGGTGTCGAGGATTCGCTGCATGTGCTCGTCGTCGATGCCGTGGGCCCACTCGCCCGCCCAGCTTGCCATCCGCTCGGCAGTGTTCAGCGCCTGATCGTTGCCGCAGTAAAGATAGGCATCGAGGTGGCCGGCCATGATCTTGTGGATGGTGTAAAACGGTGCCCAGACCTGACGGCCTTCGCGCAATCGGTCAAATTCCTCTTCCGGAAAGGCGCTCAGGTAGCCGGTGCGAAGAGCGTCCTGGCAGCGCGCGAGTTCAGCCACCATGGCGTTCGCCAGATCCTTGATCCCGCCATCGCCGGTGGAGGCATAGGCCAGGGCGCACGCCGACAAATAGTGGCCGCCGGCAAAATGCCCGCGAAGCTCGCAGTCCGGCTTCTCCCATCCGCCCAGCGGCGTGGCCGAAGAAGGCAGTCCTGCCGTCAAGCGGAACGAGTGCAGCAGCCGGTCTTGGGGCAGCGAGAGCAGCCATCGGTGGTTGACCTGCATCTCGTCGTTGAAAAAGCCGCTCAGAAGACGGACGTGCTCCAAGGGAAACGGCTGTACCTTCCAGGCGACTTTTTCCCGGCTGGAAGGAGTCGCAGAGTTCGATAAGGCCGAACTCTGCTCGGCTTGGCCCTGGGCGACCTGGCTTTCCGCCAGCCGGCCGGGCAACAGAGCGGATGCCGCCGCCGTGGCGGCGGATGACACAAACTGCCTGCGAGTTAGATGTCGAGATGAATTCACGGGCAATCCTCCTCTCAAGGCGGGAATCATATTCTAGCAAAATACTTGGAGACTTCCGCTGTGATATCATCTCGCCATTTTGTAGCGTCGATCCCGCCCGGCGGCATGGACGATGACTGCGGGCGCTAATTGACGCAGAGATCTCGGATGCCGAGGCTTCGCAATGAATGAAGAGGAAAAGATTTTGCTGGCACGGTGGCAATCGCTTGAACAAGGTGATGGACTTCAGCGAGCCCGTTCTATGGCTCGCATTCTGTGGTTCGTAGGCGTCGTAGTCTCGATTTTTTCGGTGCTCGCGACTCTCGTTCCCCCCGCTTGGTGCCAGGACTTGCCCATGGCGCCGGAAGCGCAGGTGATCGACCTCACGCCGAAACCCGGCTATTTCACTGAGCCGTCGGTGGCGGTCAACCCGCACAATCCGCAGCAAGTGGTGGCGGCTTACCAGGACAACGTCCACATCGCGTATTCAGCGGACGCCGGCAAGCACTGGGACAACGCCACCGGAGTCGCGCCGGCGGATTACAGGGTTTCGGGCGACGTGTCCGTTACCTATGACAAGAACGGACGCGCGATTCTGTGTTACATGGCGTTCGATAAGTTGGGGACGATGAACTACTGGGCGCACGGCGCCTCGCGCAGCGGGCTTTTCGTGCGGCGCTCGCTCGACGGCGGCAAGACCTGGGAAGCTCAGGATATTACGATCATCAAGCATCCCACCGAGCCCAACATTCCGTTTGAGGACAAGCCCTATATCGTGGCCGATGATTCGCCGGGCCCCTACGCTGGCAACTTGTATGTGGGCTGGACGCGTTGGACGCTGGAGGATTCTCAGATCCTGCTCTCGCGCTCCACCGACGACGGCAAGACCTGGTCCGAGCCACTCGAAATCGACAAGCACCGGGGCTTGCCGCGCGACGACAACGGGGCGGTGGAAGGGTTTTCCGGCGTCGTTGGGCGCGACAGCACGCTGTACGTGGTTTGGGGCGACGGCGACCACATCGTCTTCACGTCTTCGCGCGACGGTGGCCGCACCTTCGAGACGCCGCGAAATATCATCGAGACCGCACCGATCATGTTCGTGGTCGAGGCTGTCGACCGGTCGAATGGTTTTCCGGTGATCGCCATCGACCCGCGAGACGGCAAGCTTTACGTCACCTGGAGCGATTATCGCAACGGCGGCGTCGATGTCTTTTGCTCGACCTCGACTGACCGCGGGCGCGAGTGGAGCGCGCCGGTGCGCGTGAACTCCGACCCGCTTCATAACGGCGCCGATCATTTCTTTCATTGGCTCGCCGTTGATCCAACGACCGGTGCCGCCTACGTGGTCTTTTACGACCGGCGCGGCGATCCTCTGAACCGGAAGGCGCGCGTCGTGCTGGCTCGCTCGACCGACGGCGGAAAATCTTTTGCCAACTACGCATGGACGCAGAATGATTTCGATCCCGGCCGAGTTTTTATAGGGGATTACACCGGCATCGCTGCTCTCGGCGGGCGCGTCTACGGGGCGTGGACCGAAAAACCGCCGAGTACCTCGCCCTCGCGCGATACCATCATCCGAGTGGGCATAGCGCATTTTCCGGAAGCGCCCTAGTCGCCAGGCGCGCATCGAACGGGAGCGCGGAGCGCCCCCTGCTTAGTGGAGGGTTACACGCCGGGGCGTGACTGCGGTGCCGGCACGAAGCTGGTCGGTGCCTCGCACGGCGACCTCGTCGCCTTCCGTCAGGGCACCGAAGACCTCAATCAGCTTGCCGAAATTGGCCCCCATCTTTACATCCACCCACTCCGTTTGATTGTTGCGAACGCGGATGACGAACGTGCGCTCCAGGTCGCTGCCCACGGCGGATGTCGGCACAAACAGGGTGGAGTATGCCCGGCGCACCGGCCAGGAAACTTCGCTGAACGTGCCGGGTTGAAGCTCGGCGTGCGGGTCCCGGACATCCAATTCCACTGGCATGGTTCGGGTCTTGATGTCCACAGAGTGTGAGATCCTGGCGATCGGTGCCTGGAAAGTTCTTCCGGGAAACGAGGGAACGGTGAAGCTCACTTCAATCCCTTCCGGAATTTCGGCAGCCTCGTACTCCGGAACGGGAACTACCAGGCGATGCCGGTTGAGCGTTTGGATCTGAACGATCGGCGTCATCGCGCCCGGTCCTCCGGAGGGCCCTATGAGCGCACCCGGATGAACATACCGGGTTGTCACCTGCCCATCGAAGGGAGCGGTGATGCTGAGATAAGCCTCAAGCTGTGAGACCGAGCGCAGCGCCGCTTGAGCCGCCTGGGCGCTCTTCTCCAGCGCGCTCACATTGGCCTCGTCTGCCTGCACGGCTTTTTGCGCGACTTCCAGGTCATTCAGCGCAACCACGCCGGGAGTCTTGGCCGCCGCGCTCATTCGCTGGTACGTCGCCTGGTCCGACGCGAGCTTGGCTTGCCCGGCGGACAGTTGCGATTCAGCGCTTTGGAATTTGGATTCGGCTTCCGCCCGCTGTGACACTAGTTCTGGCGCCTCCAACTGCGCAACCTGTTCGCCCTCTTTCACCCGCGAGCCGCGGTCCACCTTGATCCATTTCACAAAGCCAGTCACTTTGGGATAGACGTCCACCACTTCGTAGGGCACGAGCTGAGCCGGGAGCTGGACGGTGGTGTTCAACTTTTGCGAGACCACTCGAGTGACGTCCACTTCGGGCGCTGGCGCTGTCGCTGAAGGCTGACTGGCCGTAGACGCGGCACCGCTTCGATCCTGGCGACAGGCAGCGGAGAGCAGGCAGAGTCCGAGAAGTGCCAACATGGTTCCCTTAAATTTCATAACGATTCCTCGTGCTGTCGCGTTTGTAGGGCCGGGGCTTGCCCCGGCCAAGGCCGACGCTAGCGTCGGCCCTACATTCCCATTCATTAGCGTGTCAGATCGCCGGCTTTCGATTCGCGTAACGGCTTTCCGGATCATCCGGGTCAAGCGAGTTGGACACGGTGCTGGCGCGAGACTGGACCGCGGAAAAAACGAAAGGCAACACCGTCAGGTTAGCCACGGTCGCGGCCAAAAGGCCACCGATCACGGCCCTGCCCAGAGGCGCTGCCGTCTCGGCTCCTTCGCCAATCGCCAGCGCCATCGGAATCATGCCGGCGATCATGGCGAAGCTGGTCATCAGGATGGGGCGCATTCGAGTGGTTGCTCCGCGAATGGCGGCCACCGAGGAAGCCGCTCCTTCCCGGCGATATTGCTCTGCGAAGGTGACCAGCAGAATGGCGTTGGCGGTGGCCACGCCGATCGCCATGATCGCGCCCATGAACGATTCGAGATTCAGCGACGTCCCGGTCAGGAGCAGCATCAGGATTACGCCACTGATCACCGCCGGACTGATGGTGAAGATCACAAACGAGAGTCGCATCGACTGGAAGTTGGCGGCGAGCAGCAGGAAGATCACGCCCACGGCCAGCAACAAGCCGATGCCGAGGTTGCTGAAAGTCTCACGCATGGGAGCGACCTGTCCGCGCACTTCGACCGTGACTCCCCGCGGTGGATTTCCGGCGCGTGCGATCGCCGCGTCGATATTGCGCGCCACCCGGCCCAGGTCTTCACCCGCTGTATTCGCCGAGATGGATAATAACCAAAGGCCGTTGGCGCGGTCGTACTCACCCACCACCGTGCCGTCGGTCACGCTGGCCAGGTCTCCGACCAAGGGATGCTGAGCGTCGCCCTTCATCACCGGGATGCCCTCGACGTCTTGAAGCGAGGTCATTCGCGGCTGAGGGTACTGCACCTGGACCTGGTAAGCCACCCCAGTCTTTGGGTCTGCCCAGTAGTTAGGCGTTGTGAAGCGGCTGGAGGCCGTGGCCTCTGAAAGCGAGCGGGCCACCTGCTCCGCCGTCGCGCCGAGCTGGCCCGCCAGTTCGCGGTCCACTCGCACGTTGATGCTGGGATAATTGAGTGGCTGCTCGATCTTGAGATCCCTCAGCGCCGCCACTTTGCCCATCTCGCCGAGCAACTTCTCCGTGTAGCCTCGGACAGCGGCAAAGTCTGGGCCGGTGACCGCCAACTCGACGGGAGTCGGCGCGCCAAAATTCATGATCTGAGTGACAATGTCTCCCGCCTCGAACGAAAACGAACAGCCCGGAAATTTCGGCGGCAGGATTTGGCGAAGCTTCTCCTCGAAGGTTGCCGTGTCGATGCCGGCCTCGGGCCGCAACGCGACGTTCAGGACCGCCTCGTGCGGGCCGCTCGTCCACAGAAACACGGTATTAATGGGATAGCTCGCGCCTTGTGTGCCGACGTAACCCAAGGTGATGTCCACGTTGCCCGCTCCGGCCGCGGCTTGAATTTCCTCCAGAACGTTGGTCACTAAGCGCGAGGTCTCCTCGGCACGGCTGCCGGTCGGCGCATCGAAGCGCAGGCGAAACCGAGCCGCAGCGGAGCGTGGAAACAATTCCCAGCCGAGCCGGGGTCCGAGAAGCAAAATGATGGCCAAGACGATCACACCGTAGCCCGCGAGTACCAGGACGCGGAACCGCGTCAGCCGCTCCAGAACTGTGCCCCATTTCTCACGCACCCGCTCAAAGATGCTGGTTCGCTCTTTGCCGCCGGAGCCGCCATGACGCTCGCGGAGAATCCATGTTGACATGACGGGCACAAGAGACCCGGAAAGGAAGTACGACGCCGCCATCGCAAACCCTACTGCCAGCGTCAGTGGAACGAACAGTGCCCGCGTAACGCCAGTCATGAAAAACGATGGGACAAATACCGCCAACACCGCCAGCATGGCGAGCAGGCGCGGGATCACAACTTCCTTGCTGGCATCCAGCACCGCCCGTGCCGGCGGGAGGCCTTCCGCCAGGTGGGTGTGGATATTCTCCATCACCACCGTGCCCTCGTCGACCAGCACACCGACAGCGAGGGCCAGGCCTCCCAAGGTCATGATGTTGATTGTCTGCCCGGCTCCCCACAGAGCTACCAGCGCGGATAGCAGCGCAAATGGAATCGTCGTGACCACAATGAGTGAACCGCGCCAGTCACCCAGAAACAGCAGCACCATGAGCCCGGTCAGCACCGCGCCGAGCAATCCTTCACGTACAACCGAGAGCAGCGCGCTCTTGACGTAGCCGGATTGGTCAAATTCATACGTGATGTCGATATCCGAAGGGACCAGTGATTTGAAACGTTGGAGATTCTGTTTAACTTCGTTCACCACGGTCAGCGTCGAGGCATCCGGCCGCTTGGTCACGGGAATGTAAACGGCGCGTCGGCCGTTCACCAACGCGTAGCCGGTGGGAATGTCGGTGCTGTCGGCTACGGTGCCGATGTCGCCCAGGTATACGGTCGGGCCTGCCCCGGCGCGAATCGGGAGATCCAACAAGTTTTGAATGTTCGGAGTGACGGAATCGCTGGCGACGATGCGCAGCAGGCTTCCCGTGCGCACGTTGCCGGCAGGCATGAGGACGTTGCCAGAGTTGATCGCTTTCACGACATCGTCGGGAGACAAGTTGTAGGACCGCAGCCGGTCAGGGTTGACCGTAACCACGATCGTCCGCTGGTTGCCACCAAACGGCGGCGGCGCTGACACGCCCGGCAGCGTGGCGAAGACCGGCCGGACGCGATTGAGCGCCAAATCCTGAATCTCGCCAATGGTGCGCGTCTTGCTCGAGAACACCAGGTAGCCCACCGGCACGGTCCCGGCATCGAAGCGGATCACAAACGGATTTACGGTTCCGTACGGCATGAAGGCGTGAGCGCGGTTTACATAAGCGATGGTTTGCGCCAAGGCCTGGCTCATGTCGGTGTCCGGATGGAAGGTGAGCTTCAGCAGGCCGTTCCCTTGGATCGATTTGTCCTCAACGCTCTCGATGCCGTTGATGTAAAGGAAATGGTACTCGTAGTAGAAGACCAGATATCCTTCCATCTGCGCCGGGCTCATGCCGCCATAGGGCTGCGCAACGTAGATCACCGGCAAGTTGAGATTGGGAAAGATGTCGATTCGCATCCTGAGGACCGCCAGGATGGAACACAGTGCGACGGCGATTACCAGCACCACGACCGTAATAGGCCGCCTCAAAGCGGCGCGAATCAAGCCCATGAGTTGTTTACCAGCTCAAGCTAGTGGCAAGTGGCGAGAAGGGTCTCAGTCGGTCAGTATTTCAGTACGTCAGTCAAGAACGAACTGACCCACTGACGCACTGAAAAACTGAAATACTGTACTCGCCACTGGCCACTCGCCGCATGCCACTGTTTTCACGGCGCGCTGCTGCTCAAGAGTTGCAGGAAGGGTTGCAGGTTGCCTTGCGCGGCTGCCACTCCTTCCAGACCTCGCCAAACGTTGAGTCGCGCCAAGGCGTCATCAATCTCCGCCTGAACCAACAAGGCTTGCGCGTCGGAAATCTCCACGATCGTGGCCAAGCCAGCTTGATAGCGCGCTTTGGCCTGCCTCTCGCTATCTCTCGCCGCTTGGAGTTCGATCGGAGTGTTCTCGGCCACTCTTCGCGCTCCGTCGAGCGCAGCCCGCGCCTGCTCCACCTGGTCGGACAAATCCTGAAGCGTCTGGTCGTAGCGCGCTTCCTCTGCCCTCCGGTTGGCTGCTTCGACCTTCTTCTCGGCACGGATGGAGAAAAAGTCAAAGGCCGGGAAAGCCACGGTGACCCCGGCAGCGTAATTCATTCGCTCAAGACCAAGACCATTCAGCCCGCCCGCAAAAGTCCCGTCCGTATTGGCTCCGCTTCCGCGCCCGGAGATGGCTGCTTGCGCCAGGAAGCGCGGAACGTAGGAACGTTCCAAGGTGCGCTCTCGCGCCTTCGCTTGCTCGACCTGAGCTTGCTGGGCAGTGGCGGCGGGGTGCGAAGTGAGCGGAAGCACAGCAAGGCTTGTATCAAGCGGAGAACCCAACAGCGGACCATGATCGACCTCGACGTTTGTCCCCTTGATCCCGAGAATATCCGCAAAGGCGGCCCGGCTTGCGCGCTCGGCAGTTTGCGCTTGGATCAGCTGAGTCCTGGCCACGGCTAGCTCGGCGTCGGCTCGTGAGGCATCGGCGCCGGGTCGAAGCTGGTTCTCGACGAGCACGTGAACCGACTTCGCAAAAACTTCCCTTCGTTGAACGTTGGCTTTCGAAGTGTTCACCACCTGCTCAGCCGCGAGAAGGGCGAAGAAAGCCTGAGCGGCCGCCGCCTCAACATCAAGGCGCGTCAAATCGGCGCGCGACCGCGCGGCAGTTTCACCGGCGCGTGCCACATCAACCGTTGCCCGCCGATAACCAAAATCAAAAGGCTCCCAGGAGGACAAAACGCCCGCCGCGCTTCCCCAAACGCTCCGGTTTGAGGTGTGCGCCAGCACAGGTCCGGAAATGGGCGATACGACTCCCTGCGGCAACAAAAGGCCGAAAATGTTATTGGCGGTGGCTCGATTTGATTGCCAGAGCGTGTTGACGCTCGGCAGATAAGCCGTGAACGCCAGGCTGACCCCGCCTTGCGCAGCTTGGATGCGCTCCAGCGAGGCCCGCACCGAAGGGTAATGCTCACTGGCGTACTGGATGGCCCGCGCCAGGGTGAAAACTTCCGCTCCAGGGGCGGAAGTCTGCGGTGACATGGTTTGGGCGAACGCTCCGGGCACAATGAGAAAAGAACAAAGTGTGAAAAGTACAGTTCTTTTGGCTGTTCTCACGGTCCACTCGCCTCCGGACTCTATTGCTTTAGTAAGCGACGAACAAGCACAACAGTCGCTATCCACGGCGCTCTTCCAACAGCTCACCGAGTAACTCCTTGACCTTTTCTTTCGCCGCAGCCAGCGCTCTACGCCCCGCGCGTTTGGCCCTGTAGACACGGCGAAACGCCCTGCCCGCCCGTATTTCCCTGGAGTAGAGGTAACCTCTCTTCTCGAGACCGTGCAGCAGCGGGTAAAGAGTTCCCGCGCTCAACTTGTAACCGTGGCGCTGCAACTCTTCGATCATGCCGAGGCCGAAGACCGGTCCCTGGCAGGCGTGATACAGAATGTGAATACGGATCAGCCCCGCACAGATTTCCCGGTCGTGGTTCTGCCTTTCGCTTCTCGCTCGGGGCATACGCTATCTAATTTCGATATCGAAAATCGATTACTTAACATACTTCCAGGTCGCGGGCTGTGTCAATACTCGGATCTCGCCGCGGCCTTCAAAGGGGAAACGTAACATTCTCTATCGCTGCAATCTGTGGTCTCAGTGCGCGGCACCAATTTGGAAGTTCAGGTTTGCGATCTGGTAGGCGTAATCATACTTGGCGCTGGCTTGCTCGATTTCCGCTTGGGTCTGGTTCAACTGCGCCTGGCTCAGTTCGACGATGTTACCCAATCCGAGTTTGTATCGCTCCTGAGAAAGGTCCAAAGCTTGATTGGCTTCATCAAAAAGCTGGCGAGTGAGGTCGAGGCGCTGGTAAGCGGTCTTGGCATTGAGCCACGCCACTCGAACGTCGCGCGCCACGCGATCCTGAAGGTCTCTCAGGTTTTCTACTTCGGCGCGAGCTTTAAGCTCGGCTTCGGCGCGGCGAGCGGAAAACAGGTGGCCGTTGAAGATGGGAATGTTGATGTTCAGCCCGCCCGCGGCGTAATTGTCGCCCAAGGCCGCCTGATGAATCGGAGTCAAGCCCGCCGTCGCCACCGCGCTGACCGTGGGAAACCACAGATCGCGCTCCGCCTTGGCCAATTTCTCCGCGGCTTGCTGACTATAGCGCTGGCTGATCAACTCGGGGCGGTCGCGGAATGCCTGAGTCAGCAAGTCCGCGAAGTCGGCCGGCAGAGCAGGAGGCAGCGGCGTGTCGGCCAAGTCATAACCGCGCTGGTCCGGGAAGCCGAGGGCAGCGGAGAGCGCGGCAAAGGCAGCTTGAGCATCATTCTGTGCCTGGACCAGCAGGAGCCGTGCCTGCTCCAGGTTGACGTTGGCGAAGCTCACGTCAAGGCCGGACTTCAATTTGCTTTTGGCCAGTTCAGTGACTTGATCGGAGACGAGTTGGCGGTCTTTCACGGTCTGCTCCGCGACTTTCAACACGGCTTGCGCCTTCAAGGCGTCGTAATACGCCTTGTCGACTGCAAGCAGCACGTCGGCGCGAGTGGTCTGGATGTTTTCCTGCGCCGCTTGAGCATTGAGGCGCGCGCCCGAGACAAGGTTTTGGGTGCGACCGAAGTCGGTGATCAGTTGGCCCACGGTTACGCCGTTCGCGTAGCGGTTGAAGATGATGGGATTGTTCAAGTAGCCCGCTGCGATGCGGCTGTTATGTTGGGCTCCGGCGCCCGTCAGGCTGCCGAAGGTGAACGGGTAATAGGCGGACTTTTCTTCGCGCGTCACCTGTTCGGCCGCCAGGGCCGAGTAGCGAACGGCGCGAATCTGAGGGTGATTCGTCAGCGCGATGTTCTCCGCTTCCTGGAGCGTGAGCTTCTGGACGGTCTGGGCGCTGGCCGTGAAGCTGCCAAAAGTGATGAGCAATGAAGAAAAGAGAAGGCGACGGAGCCAGATCATTGTGCCTCCAACGGTTCGGATGGAGATGCCTTTCCGGAGCGCTTGCCATAAACCAGCAGGTAGGCGGCGGGAACGATAAAGATGGTGAGCGCCACCGAAACGATGAGCCCGCCGATAATGGCGCGGCCAAGAGAGGCGTAAGCCTCGCTGCCCGTTTCGAGTTTCAAAGCCATGGGAATCAGGCCGAAGACCGTCGCGAGCGAGGTCATGAGAATCGGCCGCAGACGGATGCGGCAACTCGTGACCACGGCGTCGCGCACGGACATCTCCCCTTCGAGATGGTGAGCGAATTCCACGATCAAAATGCTGTTCGAGGTCACGATGCCCACCATCATCACCACGCCCATCAACGACATCACGTTGAGGGTGGTGCCGGTGACCCAGAGGAAGATCAAGACGCCGGTCAGGCCGGTGGGCACGGCGAGCAGAATGAGAAACGGATCGATGAAGGAACGGAACTGGGCCACCAACACCAGGTAAAGCAAGGCGAGCGCCAGGAATAGCCCAAACCCAAAGCTGCGGAACGACTGGCGCATGCCTTGCACCATGCCCCGCATCACCAGATTGACGCCTTCGGGCAGGCGTGTTTGGGCCATCACCTTGTCCACGGCACTGGCTACGCGGCCCAGGTCTTCGGTGGCAGGCGTCACGTAGACGTCGATGACTCGCTGAATCTGATAGTGATCCACCTCCGTCGGCGCCTTGAAGTGCGTCACGTTGACCACCTGGTCGAGGAAAGCCGGCTCATTCGAGGAAGGAGCACGAATGGGAATGCCCTTGAGCGAGAACAGACTATTGATGTCGCTCTCCGGGTACTGAACGGTCAGAAAGTAGTCGTTGCCGGTGCGAGGATCGATCCAGTAGCTGGGCGCGATCATTTGGTTGGAGGTCAGGGCGGTGATAACGTTATCCACCACTTCCTTCTGACTGAGCCCGAGCTCGCCGGCGCGCACCCGGTCCACCTGAAGCTGGAGGGCGGGGTAGTCAATATCTTGCGGGATGTAAACGTCACTGACGCCGCGCAAGTTGCGAATCTTGCGCGCCAGGTCGGTGGCGACGCGATAGGTGGACTGCATGTCCCGGCCGGAGACCTGGAGATCAATAGGGGCGGGGAGGCCTTGGTTCAAGACCGCATCCTGCAAGCCGCCCGATTGGAAGAAGGTGCTGACCTGCGGTAGTTCGTCATCCAGCCGCTTTCGGACTCGGTCCATATATTCGTAGCTGCCAATCTTGTGGTCGTCATTGAGCGCCACTTGGATGGTGGCGGTGTGCGGCCCGGAGTTGCTGGTATAGATGGACGTGAAATCGGGCACCACGCCGATGTTGGAAACCACCAGCTTCAAATCGTGGGGATCAACCATTTGATGGACGACGTCCTCGACCTTGGACACCAACTTTTCTGTCAATTCCACGCGCGTGCCGGTTGGGGCCTTTACATTGACGACGAACTGGCCGGCGTCGCTGCGGGGAAAGAACGCCTCTCCCAGCAGCGGAAATAGGAGCAGGCTCAGCAGAAAGACGCCGAGGATGGCGCCCACAACCCGCCACGGGCGCAGTAAGTATTGGTCGACCTTAGCCTCATACCAGTCCAGCATCCGATGGAATCGCTTGTTAAAGGCCGCATTGAAGCGGGCACCCCACGACGGGCGCACCTGACTGGCATCAGGCAAGAGAGCCTCGGACGTTCCTTCGTGCGGGGCCTCGTGTTGAACGCCCTTGATGAGCTTGGCGCAAAACAGTGGGACCACCGTCATGGCGATGACGTAGGAGGCGAAGAGCGCCAAAACGACCGCCAGAGCGAGGGCGGAGAATAGGAACTTGCTCACTCCGTACAGGAACGTTACGGGGAAGAAAACCACGGCGCTGGCGATGGTGGCGGCCAGGACGGCCATACTGACTTCCTGCCCGCCTTTCTCTGCCGCCACTTCGGGAGGCTCGCCCAGCTCCATGTGGCGGAAAATGTTCTCCAACACGATCACCGAATTGTCAATCAGGCGGGAGAACACAATCGCCAGGCCCGCCAGCACCATGCTGTTGATGGTGCTGCCGCCGAAATAGAGGGCAATGAGAGCAGCCAGCGCGGAGAGCGGAATGGATAGGAACACGGCCGCCGTGCCACGTAGGCTGCCCAGAAATAACAGCACCATCAATCCGGTGAGCAGCAGCCCCGTGCTGCCCTCATGAATCAGGGTGCTGATGGCCTTCTTGACGAATTCCGATTGATCGAACACGACGTTGGTCGCCAGTTGCTTGGGCACATCCACCAGACGCTGAAGCGTGGACTTGACGGCATCCACCACGGCAATCGTATTGGTGTCACCGCCCTGCTTCATGATGGGAAGAAACACGGATCGCTGGCCGCCCACACGCACGATGCCGAGCTGGATGGTGGAAGCGTCCTTGGCCGAACCGACATCCGCCACCGTGACGTACTGGTCTCCCACGGTCTTAAGTGGAACCTTGTTGAGATCAGGCACGCGTTCGATTTCGCTGTTGGTGTAAATGTCGTAGTCGTAAGGGCCGATTTTGGCATCGCCGGCCGGCAGAATCAGGTTGGACTTGTTTACGGCGTCGACCACATCCATCACGCTCAGGCCGTGAGCTTGCAGTTTCAGAGGATCGACATAAACCATGATTTGGCGGTACTTGCCGCCGAAGGGCGGCGGAACCGACGCGCCGTATGCCGTCGCCAACTGGTCGCGCACCGCGTACTGGCCGGTATCGCGGAGTTGTGCCTCCGAAAGTCCCTCGCCCTTCAACGTCACCAGGCACACCGGAAGGCTGGAAGCGTCAAACTTCATCACGACCGGCGGCAGGGTCCCTTTGGGCAAGCGTCCCAGGTCGGCCATGGCCAGGTTGGAGATTTCTGTGGCGTCTGAATCCGCGTTGGTTCCCGGCTGAAAGTAAACCTTGATGATGCTCACTCCTTCGAGAGAGCGCGATTCCATGTGATCGATGCCCGCGCCGAGCGTGAAGAAGCGCTCAAAGCGCCCGGTGATGTCTCCCTCCATTTCCTCCGGAGGCATGCCGCTGTAAAAAGTAGCCACCACCACTTCCGGAATGTTGATGGTCGGGAATAAGTCCACCGGCATGCGCAGGACGCTGGTGAGACCGATCACCACCACAAAAAGGCAGAGCACAATGATGAAATAAGGATTACGAATAGCGAAACGTGACATTAACTGCCTCCCTCCATCTCTTGCGATTCGACTAATTTCGGCGCCACGCGCTGGCCGTCCCGCAACTGGCTTGTGCTGCCGACCACCACCAAATCACCCTCCGAAAGCCCGGAGAGAATCTCAATCTGGCTGTGGGTTTCCATGCCGAGGGTGACCGGCTGAACTTCGATTCGCTTATAGCTATTCACCAAGTACGCGACGGCTTTGTTGCCCTGCCGGGAGATCCCTTGTACGGGAACTACCAAGACGTCGCTCTTCTGCTGAGTGGGGAAGGAAACATAAGCGTACATCCCGGGCACGATTTCGAGCTGAGGATTGGGCACATCCACTTCCGTCATCATCGTGCGTGTGGATGAATCCACCTTGTCCGTGAAGCGAGCAACCGTGCCTTGGAAGGTCCTGTTCAGAGCCTGCACTTCCACGCTCACTTTCTTGCCCAGAATCACCGTCGGCACATCGGCTTCCGGGACCGGGATTTCGAGCCGGAGCAAGCCGTTCTGTGAGAGCTTGACCAGCGGTAACGCCTGCTGCTCGGAGGTGGTGCCAGCGGCCAGCATCGCGCCGGTATCCGCATAACGCGCGGTGATCACTCCATCGAAAGGAGCCGTGATTCTGGTATAGTCGAACAGCGCCTGCACTCGGGCGCGATTCGCCACGGCTTCGTGCCGATGTTCCTGGGCCGCCGCCAGGGCCGCCTGGGCCGCCGCTACCTGTGCTTCTGCCGCTTGATCTTTGCCTTCGGCGTCATCCACTTCTTGCTGCGCGATGAGTTCCGGACGCGCTTTGATGACGCCTTCCAATCGCGAATAACTCAGGTGCGCAACGGTATAGTCGGCTTGGGCGCGCTTCAGTTCGTGTTGAGCTTTTTCCTCCTCCTGCTCGCTCTGCGCCATTGCTGCCGCCGCTTGGTTCAGCTCGTCCTGGAGTTCAGGAACTTCAAGAATGGCCAGCGTCTGACCTTTCTTCACCCTGTCTCCAAAGTCCACATCGATATGCTTCACGTAACCGGGCACTTTGGCGTGGACGTCAATTTCCTGAAACGGTTTGAACTCTGCGGCGATGCGTAGCCCCTCCGAGAGGTTCGTGCGTACCACTTTGGCCACCGCCACGTTCAGGACCGGGCCGGACTCAGCGTCAGTCGTCTCCGCGATGCCGGGCTTCTCGTGCGAGCAGCTCACTGAGGCCAGCAGTGCCACCAGAGCGAGCGCGGCGAGACAGGCATGTGGCGTGTGGCAAGTGGCAAGTGGCAAGTTGAGGATGGTTTTCCTCTTACCGCCTTCCGCACTCCACTTGCCGCTCTCTTTGCAGATTTCAGTAATCATCTCCAACTCCCTTCGTGACTCATCTTGTGCAGTGCGGGCGAAGCCCGCCTTGGACTGGGGTAGCGCCAGCTACCGCCTTTCCCCGTTCGCGATCAAAAGGCGGGAGTTTCGCTCCCGCACTCCAAGGCGCCTGCGGCGCCGGTCACGGGCGAAACTGGTCCTCCCACACGGACTCCTTGACGGCTTCGCGCAGCTCTTCCAAAGACGGACTTGGCGAATCGGTGATCTTGAGGATCTGGCGTTCCAGCGCCGCCACTTTCGCGGCGTATGCCGGAATGTCTCGGGCGATAGACGAGGGTATTCGGATCACCCCGTGCCGGTCGCCGTGCAAGAGGTCGCCCGGCCGAATCGTCAAGCTCCCTACTTCGACGGGCCCTCCAAACTCCAGCATGTGGTAGTAAGCGCGGGACACTGCAACGTTTCCCGCGAAGAAACAAAAACCAATTGACTCCGCGGCCTCCAGGTCCCGCACCGCGCCATTGGTAACCAGCCCCGCGCATCCAAGCGCTTTGTAGATGTGAGCGTGAACTTCGCCAGCGCACGAGCCCCGTCCGGGCTGGCGGTCCAAGTCTTCGATGACGACGATGCGCGGAGCCGGAATGGTGAGCACGTAATTCCACCACTCCGTTCGGTTCGGATACGGCCTTTCGGCCATCGGCGGTTCCGAGGTGCGAATTCGAGCTGTGGCTGCGTACCCTACCATGGGCCCAAGATTGGAAAACACGCAGCGCACGCTCGGATCCATGTAACCTTCGTTGCGCAGTCGAACGTTAAACGAATCGATCGCATCCGCCACTTGACAACTGGTGAGAGATCGCAACTTTTCCAGTTCTTCCTCTGTCAGGATCGCGTCCATCGGCATTCAACTCCCCTCGGAATACTTCGCGCGCCATTCGCCTGGCCTCGTTTGGGGCGGCGAATGACGAGCGATCGGCAGTCTTCCCTATTCATCAGAATCTGGCCCGGCGGTCTTAACGCACTTCGAAATAAGTGTCGAGGGCGCGGGACCGGTGGAGGCTCCATCCATCATCCTGAGCATGATCAGCAACGGTGGCCGTGACCACGCAGGAACCCGTGTTCCTTATGCTGAAGTGCGCTCCCCGGAAACCCTTTTTCTCCTGAACCGTTGCGCAAACCGTCCTTTTCTCACCGCCGTTGTAGACCACAGCATGGGTCGAGCGGTCGTAGATCAAGCCCGGAAGCTCGGCCACGGTTGGTTGCGGGCCACGGTCTCCGCTAGCTTGGTAACCTACCTCATGCGGATACGTGTACTCGACCACCACCCGAGCGCGGCCCGTTTCTTTGTTGACCTCGAAGTGGAAGCCCGCCATCGAGACCGGACGCAAAGGCTCGCTGCCGGTATTCGGTCTGTATTCCGCTGGTACAGTGTCGATCTTGATTCTGGTGTCGGCCGGGGGCGTAGCGGCAAGCCCCGTCGCAAGAACAAAAGGCAGTAAAGCCAGGCGTATCATGTGTCCTCCTATGATTTTTCAACGAGGTTAGGCGCCACGCCCGTCCCGCCTTGCGGGACCGAAAGGCTCAGTCCCGAAGGCCACTGCAAAGCGTGGCGCAGGCCAACTGTTTTTCGACCGCAGGATATCTCAAGAAAAAGCTGTGGGGATTAATCAGGCGGTAGGAGGAGCTCGAAGAGAGGAGTGACGGTAGAATCCTGGGGCCGGAGCGCGCGGCTGGTCGCTCTCGAGCCTCGCGATTGCACCCGGCTGGAGTTCATCGCAACGGACGACGCTATCTAGCACCCGCAGAACTGTCGCGCCCTGTGACGCAGCGCTCCGGTGCTCGTGAATCTTGCAGGTCTTACAGATCCAGTGGGACGCGCTCGACCGCGGCATCGCAAAGCTGTACTTGGCGAGTGCGGAAAGTGAGAAAAGGCTGGCCAGTAGGAGAAGAATGGCTAGCTTCCAAGCAGCAGTGCCGCTCGCCGCCTTTCTCCTAGCGGGCTGTCCAGTCATGGTGTTCTTCTTGTATTCCATCGAGGGCGTGAATTCGGCCATCAGTGGTTCGAAGCCTTATGATACCCCAAGGATGCCCGGAGCACCAGACCTATTTCTCTGGCCAAGCGATTCTGCTCACGGGCAATCATCTTTCCCGGCTGCCAGCATTGATTCTCGACGGTTCGGCAAGAGCGACGCTGACCCGGAGAATTGTTGATTCGTGCTCGCCACGATCGACCCCTTCGGACGATCGCAAAATGGAGTGACGTTGGTCTTCTGGAGGGGCGCTCTCCGGGCGCCGAAAATACGGCGGCCGGCCCGCCCCGACGGGCCGAGGATACCGTTGCTACAACATTGGCTGTCTCTGTAGCGGGAATGTCCGTGCTGTCGGCTACGGTGCTCAAGACGAAAAGGGGTCACCAACTCTTCGATGGTGACCCCCACAGGACCCTGCTAAAAGTCAGATCGGCATCGCAACGATCTACACACCCACGCCCAAACTTCTTATGGCAGGTAGTAGCGAAGCGAGGTAAAGAACATATTCTCGGTGCCCTGCGGCGAGAAGGACGAAGTGCCCGCAGAATTCACGCCAGACCACGTGTTGCGGACAACGTAAGAGTACTGCGGTCCCCACTGAACGGTCCCTTTGGGCCCTTTATAGAAGCGATACCAGAATCCGACCGTCGCTTCGATAAGGTCTCGCGTATTGGCCGTGCAGTTCGCCAGGGAGCCGGGGACAAACCCGCCAGCCCCGCCAACGCCAGTGGGGGTGGAGACCGCCGAGCCAGGAACCGTTTCCGTAGTGCAACCGTCATTACGGAACAAAGGATTTCCGTACCCAGCGGGCTTAGACGTAACGGTATTGAAATAAGATGCGCGAGCGGAAAACTCGGCGCCCAGATTACTGTAAACGTCCAGTTTCTTCCCGTGGAATTCTAGCGTGCCGAGGGTTTGGAGGTTGCGCAGGGGAGCGAGAGTGCCGTCCGGGCGGAGCGTGGCCACCGGCAATCCGCCGGTTCCGTAACGGCCGATACCGTCTCCAGCAAAGACGTGCGCTCCTATGTCCACATGCTTGTTGATGACGGATACGCGCCCATTCGCGCCGATGCCGCCGCCCGTTCTTGAGTCATTGAATGCCGTGGCCGCAGACGGCCCGGTGACTCCGCCACAGGTGCCGGTGGAAGCGGTCGTTGCGCACGGGAAGACGCGGTCGCGTAAAGTATCCAACACGCCGAAAAGCTCAAAGTGGCCCCACTTGGGCTGGACGATTAACTTGCCGACAAAATCGGGGGTTCGGTCAAACGAATAATTCGCTATTGGGCTGTAGAGACCGCCGCTCGATCCGAACTGCCCGGCCAGCCAATTGGCGTTACCGCCGCTTTGAGTGATCGGGGAGAATTGAGCTTCCTCAATTGCGAAGGCCGCCCAGAAGTTGTCATTGAACTTCTTGGCGATGCGAAGGCCATACTGACGCGCCCAACTGAAGCCAATCGTGTACTGCGCATCGATAGTCATGGGCAACGCTTCGGACCGATTATCGGCGCCCTGCTTCGTTTCCGTCACCAGGCCCCACATTTGCCCGCCGGTGAAGGTCCAGCCGCTGTCGAGCGCAAACTTCCCCCAGAATTGCCTCTGGCGGAGGGTATAGCTGTTGCTTTGATTGTCGTTCGAGGTGGTGCCCGCAGACAGAAAATCAGCCTCGTAGTAGCCGCCGATTTTGGCGCTGTCCAATTTGCCCTCGAACAACGAGCCAAATCGCGACTGGCGGCCGCTGGCGTTGAATTCGGACATTTGGTATTGGGATGATCCGGGCATCGGAACAGAATTAAAAGGCGTGTTGACATCGGCGCTCAGCGCATGATCTCGCCACACCGTTTCTGCCGCCATGAACCCAATCGGAGTAATGTTAATTCCCTTGAAGTGGATGGCGTTCGGTGTTTCGGCACCCTGCGGCGGTGCCGCCGCGAGGGCTGAAGGACTTGATGCCGAGGCCGGGACAGCATTGAGGGCGTCTTTTGATCTGGCAGATGTCGGAATGACCGGCGTGACGCTGGCCACCTGACCAACATTCGGAACCTGGGGCGATGCCGGCTCTGCCTTGGACGATACCGGTTGTGCCTTACCCGCAGTTTCGTCCAACCGTTCGAGCATCGCCTTCATCGTCGCCTGGAGCGCTTGAATTTGTTTTTGCTGCTCGGCAATCTGTTGCTTCAACACCGAGACATCATCGCCGGAGCTCGAATCCCTGGGCGCCGTGCTCGTGGTTTGTGAAAACGCTGGAATCGCCATGCTGAGGAGCAGTGTTGTTGCGAGCCCCAGCGCTGTTCTACAAGACTTACTTTTTTGCATTCTCTCCTCCTGAAGTTTAGTGATCTCGTGCTTTCATGGCACTGGATCTCTGCAATTGGTTTAAAGGGAAACGCCGCACAATAAGATTCGATATTTGTGTTAAACGCATGTTAAATCAGAATGACGTTTTGATGACGGCCTGGACGATTCCACATTTTGTGGGGTAAGGAGTTGACGGACGACTGCTTCGGAGCCTGAGGCAAGCTACCAGATCAATTTCAGTCCGAACTGAATCTGGCGAGACGTCGTGGACGCGCTTGTGATCGCCCCAGCCGCTGGCGAAAGAGCACCGACAAGTGCAGTGAATGCGGTCAAATTGGGTGTTTTGAGATTTGCGCGCTTCAAAACGATTCCTAGCAGACTGACACATCGGAAGCCGATGCAAGGTCAACCGGCACAGGAGAGTTCGGCGACTTCGCGGGACGACGTGATCAAGGTACCGGCCAGTCCGTGGAGCGCATCCGGAATACTTTCGGGCGAAGTAATGATCACCCGCTTGCCGCCGCGGTCGAGATAATTCAAGGCAGCCTCGATCTTGGGGCCCATGCTGCCGGCTGGGAACTGGCCCTCGAGCAAGTAGCGGCAGGCTTCTGCGGCGGTCAGATGCTCCAGTGGGCGCTCGTCGGGCGTCCCGTAGTTCAGTGCTACTCGGTCCACGGCGGTTGAAATAAGGAAGAGCTCAGCCTCGAGCTCCCACGCCAGCAGACTGGAAACCCGGTCCTTGTCGATTACCGCTTCAACGCCCGTCAATTGGTCGCGATTGAAAATCACCGGAATTCCCCCGCCGCCACAGGCGATCACCAAGGCGCCGCTCAAAAGCGCCGCTTTAATGGCGGGGAGCTCGATGACCTCCTCCGCTTGGGGCGAAGCCACGACACGCCGGAAGCCTCGGTGGGCGTCTTCCACCATGTGCCATCCGAGCTTGAGACGGCGCTCGACCGCTTCTTCCAGAGTGTAGAAAGGACCGACAGGCTTGGTGGGGAAGTGGAAAGCATCGTCGCGGGGCGAGACCAGGACTTGAGTGATCATTGTGACCACCGGACGCCTTAGTCCGTGACGCTGCAATGTTTCCTGCAAGACCTGCTGGAGGATGTACCCGATGCTGCCTTGCGTCTCCGCCACGCAGGCATCCAGCGGCAGAGGCTCCACTTGGCCGGCGGCCAGCTCGGAACGCAACAAGGCATCGCCCACTTGCGGGCCGTTGCCATGAGTGACCACTACTTGAAAGCCGGCGCTCATCACCGCGGCAATGCCTTCGCAAGTGGCGAGTAGGTTCTTGCGCTGCTCCGCAATGGTGCCCGCCAACGAATTTCCCCCAATTGCGACGACAGCGATGGACATTGAGACTTTCCTCCGCTTTCAGTGCGCTAAGTCGCTAGCCACTAACCCCTAGCCGCAGTCTTTACTAAGAAAGCAGCGCGAGCAAAATCGCCTTTTGTATATGCAATCGGTTTTCCGCTTGGTCGTAAACGATCGACTGCGGCGAGTCGATGACCTCGTCCGTGACCTCCTGCCCGCGGTGTGCCGGCAGGCAATGCATAAATAGCGCGGGCGGCTTGGCCTTGCGCATTAAGTCGGCATTCACCTGGTAGGGCTGAAAGACTTTCTCGCGTGTCTCCGCCTCGTGTTCCTGCCCCATGCTGGTCCAAACATCGGTGTAGACGGCGTCGACGCCAGACACGGCGTCGGCAGGGTCGTGCGTGAGGTAGATGTCGCCCCCTTCGCGCTTAGCATCCGCCACGACAACTGGGTCCGGTTCGTAGCCCGGCGGCGTGCCGATCCTCATGTGTACGCCCAAGCGAGTGGCGCCGTAAATCAAAGAGTGCGCCACGTTGTTCCCATCGCCCACCCAGGCAAGCGTCAGTCCGGGCAAGCGATCTCGGTGTTCGAGCAGCGTCATGTAGTCACCCAGCGCCTGGCAAGGATGCTCAAAGTTGGACAGGCCATTGATCACCGGCACGGTGGCGTTTTCGGCCAATTCCACCAGGGTGCGGTGGGAGAAAACGCGAGCCATGATCCCATCCACCCAGCGCGACAGGTTGCGCGCCACGTCCTTCACCGCCTCACGCTTGCCCAAGCCCACTTCCTGCGGCCCCAGGCAAACCACCCGCCCGCCCAATTCCACCATGGCCAGTTCGAAGGTCACGCGCGTCCGCAGGCTCGGCTTCTCAAAAAGCAAAACCAGCTCTCGTCCGTCCAAAGCATGGCTATAGCGGTCTGGTTTGGCTTTCACGCCCCGAGCCAAGTGGAGAAGGTATTCCGCTTCGTCCGGCTTGAGGTCGTGCATCGAAAGCAGTCCGCGGCCGACCAGGCTGGGCGTGTAGGGAAGTGACCACGTCTCCGCCGGAGAGTGAGGGACAACTTTGAGCGTGCGCATGGGGAACCTCGCTTTTCTTCTCTATACCACTTTCACCCTGGGCGATGTGAAATCGCCGCTACCTCGTGGCGAGCTCGCTGCACGGGACCGCTGGTTGCTTCCTGTTGGCTGGGGGTGGAGCGCAGTGAAGCGCTCCAGGATCTCGCGCAGTCCGGGCTGAGTCCGTTCTTCGATTTCGTATTCCACCCGCAGGCTGGGCTTGTTCAGGTGCAGTAGTTGCGCCAAATCGATGGGCGTGGCCACCAACACCAGGTCGCAGGGAGTGCGATTGATAGTCTCCTCCAGGTCGTGACGCTGCTCCTCGCCATAGCCCATGGCGGGCAGAACATCGCGCAGATGGGGGAAGCGCCGGAACGTGCTCGCAATTGAACCCACCGCGAAAGGACGAGGATCAACTTGACTGGCCGCGCCAAACTTGCGCGCCGCCACCGCGCCTGCTCCGAAAGGCATTTCGCCGTGTGTCACGGTAGGGCCGTCCTCAATCACCAACACGCGCCGCCCCTGAATGCTTTCCGGTTCCTTCACGGTCACGCGCGATTCCGTCTCGATCACCTTTGCTTCTGGATTCACGCGAAGCAGGTTGCTGCGAATCTCCTCCACCTGCGCTCGCGTCGCGCTGTCCACCTTGTTGATGATCAGCACATCGGCGCGACGGAAGTTGACCTCTCCGGGATAGTAGGCTAGCTCGTGCCCGGCCCGAAGAGGATCGGCTACGACGATTTCCAGGTCGGAACGGAAAAACGATGTGTCATTGTTGCCGCCGTCCCAGAGAATGACGTCCGCCTCCTGCTCGGCCTGCCGGAGGATCACCTCGTAGTCCACACCGGCATAGACCACCGTCCCTGCCCGAATATGAGGCTCGTAGTCTTCCCGCTCCTCGATCGTGCAGTTCTGTTCTGTGAGGTCGTTCAAGCTGGCGAAGCGCTGGACCCGCTGGGTGACAAGGTTGCCATAAGGCATCGGATGCCGGACCGCCACCACGCGCCAGCCCAGCCGGCGCAATTCCGCCGCCACGCGCCGCGAGACGGGGCTTTTCCCGCAGCCGGTCCGAACCGCGCAGACTGAGACCACCGGAACAGAAGAGGCCAGTTGTGTGCGCTCCACGCCCAACAGCCAGAAGTCCGCCCCCGCTGCCACCGCCCGCGACGCGAGGTGCATCACTGCTAGGTGCGAGATGTCGCTGTAAGAAAATACAACCGCGTTAATGTCTTCCTCGCGAATCACATGCTCCAGTTCGCCCTCGGCGATGATCGGGATGCCCTTCGCGTAGTGTGGACCTGCAAGTTCGGGCGGATATGTCCGATTTTCAATGTTCGGGATCTGGGTGGCCGTAAACGCCACCACTTCATACGCTGGGTCGTTGCGGAAGACCACGTTGAAATTGTGAAAGTCACGGCCCGCAGCGCCCAAAATTACGATCCTCAGCCTCATCGCTCACCCCCGGAGTGAAGTCTTTTCCCCATTCGAGCAAAGACTATCAAGAGTGCGAAAGGAGGGCAGTGACTCCAATCACCTTGCTCTGTGACCGCCAAAAAGCCAGTGGTAAGTGGCGAGTGGCATGTGACAAGCCAAGAGCCGTGGCAAGGTTAGGGTAGAATGCGCTAAGTTGGGGGATGGAGTTTTAACTCTTGTCCCTTGTCATATGCCACCCGCCACTGCCCCTCGCTTGCCACTCGCTACTTGCCACTCGCCACTGTTCTTTAGTATGTTGGCGTTTGCGGTCACGCTTTGAAGGAGCGCCTGCTTGGCAACAAGCTCTCAGCTACCCATTTTGGACGCCGACAAATCTTCAGCTCGCCGCATCAGCCGCCGGCAGTGGGTCGAGCGAACGCTGAGCGGCGTCACCGCGGCACTTGCCTTCCCTTCCCTCACTGCGTCGCATCCTGTGCACAAGCATCTCTTGAGCGCCTCAACCCTGGATCTGGCCGAGGCGCAGGCCACCAACGCGAACTGGAAGCCCGAGTTTCTTGGCGCCCATCAAGTCGAGACTCTCGCTGCCGTCGCCGAGCGCATCGTGCCCGGCTCATCCCGCGCCCATTCCGCGAGATTCATTAACACTCTGTTGAGCGTGGACACGCACGAAAACCAGCAGCGATTCTTGACTTCACTCGCGGCGATGGAAGGCGAAGCACAAAAGCGGTACGGTCATCCTCTGAAGGATCTGGCGGAGAATCAGCAGAACGAAATCCTGGCCGCCGCTTCCACCGCCGGGTCCGGCCACGAGGCGGAGGCTCCACGCGGCCGGCGACGGCGAGGGTCGATCCAGGGCGGGTCCGGCGGCGAGCAGAAGAAAGACACGTTGCGAGACCACTTTGAGAATATGAAAGGCTGGGTTGTTGGGGCTTATTACTCCTCCGAGGTTGGAATGCGTGAACTGGGCTGGACGGGGGACGTCATGTTCGAGAGCTTTCCCGGATGCGAGCACCCCGGCGGCCACAGCTAATTTTCGATTGCCGATTGCTGATTGTCGATTGGCATCAGAACTATCAGCCGTCGGCCATCAGCGGTCAGCTTCAAGGACTGCCGCCGTCTTCTTCGCTCACTGACCGGTGACGGCTGAGAGCTGAGGGCCTGGGCCAATCGGCAATCGCCAATCGAAAATCGTCAATAAAATGACTCCCACCGAATTCCTCGCCGCGCTGAGCAAGGGCAAACCCGCCGCAGCCTATTTTCTTTGCGGCCCCGACCGGTTTCTCCACGAAGAATGCCGCGCCGCCCTGATTAATTCCATCCCCAGCGAGGCTCGCGAATGGTGCCTGGCGGAAATCGAGTTCGAAGCGGGGCGGCTGGCGCGCGACCTGGAGGGTGCCTGCCAGATGCCGATGCTGGGCGGGCACAGCTACCTGCTTTTCAGCGATGCGGAAGACTTCAAGCAAGCGAGCGACTCCGATGTCGAGGCGCTCCAGCGCTATCTGGGGCGGCCCTCTCCTTTTGCGACGGTGGTATTCATCGCCATCGCGCCCGACCGCAGAAGGAAGCTCATTCAATGCCTCGAGAAAAAGTCGGCGGTCGTGGAAATGCTGCCTCTCTCGCGACGCGACGCTTCGCAGTGGGTGCGTCGCTACCTCGCCAAGGCCGGCGTCGAGATTGACGCGGAACTTGCCGACGCAATTGCCGCCAAGTTCGAAACCAGCGTGGAGAGCCGCGGACAAGCGAATGCCGGCGGCGTGAATCTCCTTTGGGTTCGGACGGAGCTGGAAAAACTTCTTACCGCGAAGCCTGAAGCCAAGCGCCTGGAGCGGACGGACCTGGAATTGATCTCCGGCTTTCGCGAGGAGCACGTCATCGGAAAGCTTCTGAAATCCATCGCCGAACGGCGCTTCGGTCCGGCCCTGGAACACCTTCGCGCCCTGCTGGCCAGCAAAGAATCCGAGATGCTGTTGCTTTGGTGTATCGCCGACCTCTTCCGCCAGGCGCTGCGCGGCCCGGCGGGACGGCAGTTTGGGCGCGGCGGTTGGAATCGCTTCTCCAATCCCTATGCCACAACGGAAATCGCTCAAACCGTGGCGCGCGCGTATTCTCGCGAACAGGTCTTGCAGGCCATCCGCCTGGCTCGCCAAGCGGACCTCGGGATCAAATCCTCCTGGAAAGACTCGAAAATCCTGCTGGAATTTCTGATTTGGCAGATCATCGCCGGCAAGCGGGCTGAGGCCGTGCTGGCTTTCGAACTCCCGTCGCCCGCAGTCGGAGCGTGAGTGCAGGTTATCACCGCCCCGCCCGCTGGCTACTGCCCGCTAGCTTATGCCAACGCGTTGACTCGGCGGCTGAGCCGCGACTTATACCGCGCCGCGGTGTTGCGGTGCAGGATACCCTTGTGGACGGAATGGTCGATCAGCGCCAGCGTGGGACAAAGCGCCGCCTGGGTGGCGGCCTTGTCCTTGGTTGCGAGAGCAGTCCTTAGTTTTCGGATCTGGTGACGAAGTTTGGTGCGATGGGCGCGATTCAGTTCCTCGCGCTTGGCCGTCTGCTTGATGCGCTTCAAAGCGGATTTATGGCTTGCCACAGATTCTCCTTTTAGGCAAAATGCAATACTCTAATTTAACAGAGCCCATCGCGATGGTCAACGGTGAACACGATGAACAATAAGCCGGCGGAAGGCAAGATCGAAACACTTATTGAGGCCGAGAAGATCGCGCAACGCGTGCGCGAGTTGGGCGAGCAGATCTCCAATGATTATCGAGGCCGGCGACTGCACTTGATCGGCATTCTAAAAGGAGCCTGGGTATTCATGGCGGACCTCATTCGTCATGTCGACGTTGAGGTCACCGTAGACTTTCTCGGGATCGCGAGCTACGGCGGCGGCACGAGTTCCTCCGGCCAAGTCAAAATCACCAAGGACCTCGACCACAGCATCGAAGGACTGGAAGTGCTGGCCGTCGAAGACATCCTCGACACCGGCTTGACGTTCACCTACCTGCGGAAGATGCTCTCCGCGCGTAAACCGAAGAGCTTGAAACTGGCGGCGCTGCTCGACAAGGCCTCGCGGCGCCTCTTGCCGGTTTACGCGGACTACGTTGGTTTTACGATCCCGGATTTGTTCGTGGTCGGATACGGACTGGATTACGCCCAACGGTACCGGGACCTTCCCAGCATTTGTGTTCTCCGCCCCACGCCGGAGGACGCGGGTGACCGCGCCGCCGGGCAGCAATGATAGTGGCTGTTGGTTGCTGGCAAGTAGCTAGAGGCGCGTAAGTAAGTCGGTATCTCGGCTCAGCGACACTCGACTTACCCACTCACTGACGTACTGTAAGGACTGGAATACCAGTCGCACAACGAACCCTCCACTGCTCTTTACAATCGCGGCTGTCGGGCACGATAATGCCGGAGTAATCGCTCATGCCCAACGCTGAGTTCTCCACGCCTTTAATGCGCCAGTACAGCCTCATCAAGGAGCGTCATCCGAACGCTCTGCTCTTTTTTCGCCTGGGCGATTTCTACGAACTCTTCTTTGAGGATGCGGTGGTGGCGTCGAAGGAATTGGAAATCACGCTGACCTCACGCAACAAGGAAAAGGGCGTAGCCATTCCGATGTGCGGCGTTCCATACCACGCCGCCGAGGGCTACATTGCCAGGCTCATTCGCAAAGGTTTTCGCGTCGCGATCTGCGACCAGATGGAGGACCCTCGCACGGCGAAGACGTTGGTCAAGCGCGAGGTCACGCGAGTGGTCACGCCGGGCACCGCGACGGACTCGCAAGTGCTCGAGCCGCGGGAGAACAGCTATCTCGCGGCGGTGGCGGAAAAGGGCGGGGCGGTCGGCTTGGCGTTTGCCGATCTTTCCACGGGCGACTTTCGCGCCACGGAATTCTCCGGGGCCGATGCCCGGACGCGATGGCGCGAGGAGCTGGACCGGATGCGTCCTCGCGAGCTCCTGCTTGCTTCGCTGCCCACGCCAGTCGAAGCAGCGCCCTCGGACGGGGCCGCTTCGATCACCCGAACGCCGCTCGACGAATGGATCTTCACCGAAGAATATGGCGGACGCCTTTTGCGCGATCATTTTCGCGTGGCCTCGCTCGCCGGCTACGGCCTGGAGAACCACCCGCTGGCGGTGGCGGCGGCGGGCTCCATCCTTCACTACGTGCGCGAAACACAACGCGGATCGCTCGCTCATCTCGACGGCATCCGGTTTTATGAGCAGCAGGACTCGCTCATCCTCGACCCTGCAACGATGCGCAACCTCGAACTGCTCGAACCGGCGTTCGGGGGGCTGCGCAACTCAACCCTCTTGAGCGCGCTCGACCACTGTGTCACTTCTCTCGGCGCTCGGCTCCTCAAGAATTGGATCTTGCGGCCCTCCATCGACCGGGCCGAAATCGAAAGCCGCCAGCAAGCCGTGGCGGAACTGCTCGACGCCACGATTGGCCGCGAGGAACTGCGTCGCGCGCTCGGACAGATTCAGGACCTCGAGCGGTTGCTCGGGCGGGTAACGCTTGAAACCGCGAACGCGCGAGACCTTCTGGCCATGAAGAATTCGCTCGCGAAACTGCCCGCAATTCGCAAGGGTTTTTCCCATTTCCAAGCAGCCAGGCTGTGCGAACTCCACGCGCAGCTCGATGAACTCGCCGACGTGCGCGACCTCCTCGATAAATCCGTTCACCCCGCGCCCTCGCCGCTGCTCACCGAGGGCGACTTGATCCGCGCGGGCTTCAACGCCGAGCTCGACGAACTGCGCGACCTGAGCCAGAACAGCAAGCAAGTGCTGGCGCAAATCGAGACGCGCGAGCGGGAACGCACCGGCATCGCCTCGCTCAAAGTGCGGTTTAACAACGTGTTCGGCTACTACATTGAAGTCACCAAGCCCAACTTATCGCTCGTGCCTCCGGATTACGACCGCAAGCAAACCCTTGTGAATGCGGAGCGATATACCACTCCAGAGCTGAAGGAGCTGGAAGCGAAGATTCTGGATGCCGAACAAAGAAGCACGTCGCTGGAGCGCGAGCTGTTCGTGGAGATTCGAAATCAAGTCGCCGCCGAGGCACGGCGAATCCGCCAGACCGCCCGGGTGCTCGCCGAGCTGGATGTGGAGGCTTGTTTCGCCCACTTGGCGGCGGAACGCAACTACTGCCGGCCGGAATTTTCCGGCGACGGCGAAGTGATGATTCACGAGGGCCGCCACCCCGTCATCGAGTTGATGAGCACAGAAGCCGAGGCGGGGCGTTTCATTCCCAACGATCTGTATATGAATGGCGGGACGGACCTGATCCTGCTGATTACCGGTCCGAACATGGGCGGGAAATCGACTTACCTGCGCCAGGCCGCGCTCATCGCCTTGATGGCACAGATGGGCAGCTACGTTTCCGCTACGCGCGCCAAGCTTCCCATTTTCGATCGCATTTTCACGCGCATCGGAGCGTCAGACAACCTGGCTCGCGGCCGCTCAACTTTCATGGTGGAGATGACGGAAGCGGCCAGCATCTTGAATACCGCGACGCCCAAGAGCCTGGTGCTGCTCGATGAGATTGGCCGTGGCACCGCAACCTTTGATGGGCTGGCCATCGCCTGGGCGGTGGTTGAGCACCTGCAAATGCGCACGCGGGCCAAAACGCTTTTCGCCACCCATTACCACGAATTGACCGAGCTTGCCGATCTTTTGCCGGGCGTGCGCAATTACCACGTCTCGGTTAAAGAGTCGGGATCGAACATCATTTTTCTGCGCAAGGTCGAGCCGGGCAGCGCGGACAAAAGTTACGGCATCGAAGTGGCGCGCCTGGCGGGATTGCCGCACAACGTCGTGGAGAGAGCTCGGGAAATTCTGGCGAAGCACGAGCAGAACGAGCGCAGCCTGAGCGCGCGCCTCGAGGCGCGCTCCGCCACCGCCGAGACGGGGCCGGTTCAGTTGACCATCTTCACGCCCTTGAACGCAGAAGTCGTCAGGGCCATCGAGAACGCTGACCTCGATAACTTGAAACCGATTGAAGCGCTGAATCTGCTGGCAGAACTGAAGAAACAGATTCAATCCTAGCGCGGCAGGAACGCAACCAATTTTGTTGAAGTGGCGAGTGGCAAGTGGCAAGTGATTTCCGATTGAGGATTGACGCCGCTCATGGGTTCTTTTCCAATCGGCAATCGAAAATCGGCAATCAAACGCTCGGAGTCGATAGCCATGGGCGCCGGTAGACAATCCCTCGGCCAGCTTCTCTTCGTTGGACTGGAAGAGACCAAGTGGACGGCTTCTTGCGAGCGCGTGATTAGTCGCTTTCAGCCCGGCGGCGTGATTCTCACCCAGCGCAACCTCCGAAATCCCGAGCAGACCGCGGAGATGCTCGAGAAGATCGCGCGCACTTTGGACCTCATTCCATTTCTGGCCATCGAAGAAGAAGGTGGGACGGTCGATCCCTTGCGAGCATTTTTCCCTCCCCTGCCCTCACCGCGGCGAGTGGCAGCCAAAGGCCCGGAGAAGGTCGAGCGGATGGGATCGCTTGTGGGCGAGGCGTTGGCGCTCCTTGGCTTCAACCTCAATTTCGCGCCCAGGCTGAACCTGGCGAAGCGATCGGTGAAGCCATCGCTTGACCAGCAAGCGTTCAGCTCCGATCCGCGAACTGTTGCTCGGTGCGGCGAAGCCTTCGTAACCAGGCTCCGGCGTCACAAGGTCGCCGCGTGTGGGAAGCACTTCCCCGGCCTGGGCGCGACGCAATTCAGCGTCAAGGGCGTGTTGCCCCTTGTGGACAAGCCAATGGCGACGCTCTGGCGTGATGACCTTCTTCCTTTTCGCCAGTTGCTTCCTCGGCTTGCCATGGTCAAGTTGAGCTATGCGGCATACAAAGCCTACGATCTTGATTTGCCGATTCCGGCGTCGCATTCCGTGAATGTTCTCGAGGGACTGCTGCGCGTGAAACTCGACTATCGCGGCGTTTCCGTGGTTGATCCCTTTGAATTAATGAGGGAGATGGAAAAGGGGCTTGTCGACCTCCCCGTTGGCGATGAGGGAATAATGATTTTCATGGACGGCGATACTGCCGCGAAATCCATCAGCCTTGGGTGCGATGTGCTGGTGGTAGATTTTCAAAGGAGACTTTTCGAACTCGCCGCAGAGAGTCTGAAGAAATCCCTTGAAGACGGAAGTCTCTCGAAGCGGCGGGTGGACGAAGCGCTGAAGCGCATTCGCCGCGCCAAGAGAGGCTTGCGTCTTCCAAAGGGAAAATTCTCGAAGCGCGATTACGACCGCTTGTGCCGGCGATTCGAAGACTTCAGCAAAGAGTGCCACTCGACGGAGTAACGTATTGCCCGAAAAAACGGCTCCGATAACCCGTTTGGCCGTCGGTCTGATGTCCGGCACATCGATGGACGGCATTGATGCGGCCCTAGTGCGATTGAGCGGAGTCGCAGAGCGGCCTCAGGTTCAGTTGCTGGCTTTCGTCACGCTGCCTTACCCGAGCACGGTACGTGAGAGGCTCTTGTGTGTGGCCGGCGGCGCGCCAACGACCACCGCAGAAATCAGCGAGCTTAATTTCTTGCTGGGCGAATTGTTTGCGACCGCGGCACTCAAGGTTTGTCGTCGCAGCGGCATCTCAGCCAAGCGCCTTTCTGTAATCGGCTCGCACGGTCAGACGATCTATCATCACGGCCAGAAGGCACGATCCGCTCGAACGCGCGACCGAGGATTGTCGCGTTCCGATAGAGCGGCCCGGCCTTCCACGCTTCAGATCGCGTCGCCCGCCGTGCTCGCGGAAAAGACCGGCGCTCCTGTTGTCGCGGATTTCCGAACTGCGGACATCGCCGCAGGAGGGCAGGGCGCGCCCCTGGTGCCCTTGGTGGACTACCTTCTGCTACGCGACGCGCGACTCGGCGGCGTGGCCTTAAACATTGGCGGCATCGCGAATGTCACAGTGATGCCCGCTGGCGCCCACCCCGCCGATGTGATTGGCTTCGATACAGGACCGGGGAACATGGTGATCGACGCGCTGGCGCGGCAATTTACGCGCGGGCGACAGCCATTTGATTCCGGCGGACGCTTGGCGGAGCGGGGCGCGGTTATTGAGCCGGTGCTGAAGGAAGCGCTTCATTTTCCATTCTTTCGAAGAAGGCCGCCGAAGAGCGCGGGACGAGAGCAATTTGGCAGTGAATTCGTAAAGCGCTATTTCCTCAGCACGCGCACCGTCAGCCCCTACGACCTTATCAGGACCGCGACGGAGTTGACCGCAAGGTCGATCGCCGACGCGCTGCGCCGATTCGTTTTCCCCGAGGCGAAAATCCAGCGCCTGATTGTTTCTGGCGGTGGCGCGCACAACCGGCTGCTCGTTCGTCGCCTCCAGGAATTATTGCCACAGGTTTCTGTGCTCCTTTCCGACGAGTTCGGTCTTCCGGTGGACGCAAAGGAAGCGATGGCCTTCGCGTTGCTGGCCGACCGAACCGTGCACGCTCTGCCTGGGAATCTTCCCTCGGTTACTGGCGCCCGCAGAGCAGTCATTCTGGGAACGCTCACGTGGCCATGAGATCGTCGTCGCGCAAGGTTTCCTCCCGAGCAAGAGTCATCCCTTAAAGCCCAAGTACCACAGGTTGACGAGCAGGACTTCCCGCCACGAATGAACGACACGATCGAACGCCGCGGCTTCAATGGGGCTATTCGGAGCCGGAGACCCGAAAGCCGTGATGCCCAATGCCTTGAACATCAGCTTGACGCGGTAAAGATGAAATCCATCGCTCACGGCGATGCAGGTGTTTTTGTGCCTGTTGCGCAGCAACTGGGCTACGGCCTGCACGGTGGCGTGGGTTGTCTCACCGCGATTTTCAGAGAGGACTTTCTCCTCGGCCACGCCCGCCTGCACCAAGTAATCGCGGCCCACTCCCGCTTCTGTAAAGTGCGGATCACCGCCGCTGCCTCCGGAGGTGATTACGATGGGCGCGAGGCCCAGTTCTTCCAACTCAAAAGCGTGGTCGAGACGCGCCTTGAGGACCGGCGAAGGCGCTCCGTTGTATTGGGCCGCCCCGAGCACGACGATAGCGTCTGCCGGTCGGGCCTCGTCCTTGGTCGCTAGCTGGCGAATGCGTTCGAAAAGCGACCACTCTGCCCACGCCGCTCCCACAACGGCGGAGACGAAGACAAAGAGAACTACATATCGAAGTCGCGGCCCACTCAGTCGAGAAACTCCTTCAGTTCAGACTCTGGCACCCCGCCTGGGCGAAGGATGCGAACCCGCTCGCCAAGAAGGTCCACAACCGTAGACGCCGTCTGACCTTGAGTCGGGCCGCCATCCACGATTAGAGGGAGTTCATCTCCCAGTTGTTTTTGCACTTGTTCGGCAGTGGAGCAAGGAGCATTCTGGGTCAAGTTGGCGCTGGTGCCGGTGATGGGGCGGCCGGCCGCGGCAATAATGGCCACGGCCAGGGGAGCGCGCGGCCAGCGGAGTCCGACTTTGCCGGTGTTCGCCGTCACCTTGAGGGGAATCAGCCGCGATGCCGTCACGACCATGGTGAGCGGGCCGGGCCAGAACTTCTCCGCCAAACGGAAGAAAGTGCGCGGAGGATTGAAAGCGAACTCGGCGGCCTGGTCGAGCGAGGCCACTAGCAGAGGCAACGGCCGATCGGCCGTCCGGCCCTTGATGCGGAAGATTTCGCTCACCGCTGCCAGGTTCATGGGATCGGCTCCCAGACCGTAGAACGTGTCGGTCGGAAACGCGACCACCTTGCCGGTGGTAATGAGTCGGGTGGTGTATTCCAGCACGAACTCCATCCGTGAAGCGTCACACGGATCAACTGTGATGATTTCAGCCATGTCACCGCCGGGGGCGAGGCTATCCTTGATCGTGTCGCTGACCGTAACACAAGCTCCGTGCCGGGTCAAGAAGCGAACACACGCGAACAGCAGCTTGGAAGACATCAGCCGCGGCCGCGCGACATTGGCCGTTAAGAGGTAGGCGGCAGACCGGTGCCAAGACCGCGAATCCCACTCTTCGACTTACCCAACAAAAACTCCGCAAGAAAACGTTCCTGCCTCGTTCTCTTCCTGAGCGCGCCATCGAGTGGATGCGCCGATCAAGCCGCGGGTTTATCTCGAACGTGCTGCGGCAAAACTTCAAGTGGGAGAACGGTCATGAAATCAGGAAACGGTCGAACGGGAAAACAAGTACTGTGGTTTGCGGCGCTGTCGGCGCTGGCGCTGCTGGCTTTGGGAGTCGCGGTCGAATGTCTGCCCGTGGCGGGCGAAGACGCTTGGGTGGCCACGTATTCCCATAGCCGCTTCAGCGCCACCATTCCCTATTATGCTGCGGCCGCGGGGCGCGGCGAGCTGACGGTCGAGATCCTGGATCCCGAAGATCGCGTCATCGCGCAAGACAAGCGCGACGTGTGGGTAAGCGAAGGGTCAGGCGTCTGGCAAGAACAACTCCGGCTCGCGAAGCCGATGGCGATCGAAGATCTCGTTTGGCATCGTTTGCGCTATCGTTTTGAATACGCACATTCCGCGAACCAATCCGACGCAGAGCCCTTCGAGGGCACCCAGTCGATTTCGCAGATTCTTCGCACGCCCGTGGTTCACATCCTGGGCCAACAATCGTACCTGGCCGGAAGCCGCGCCGCGGTGCGAGTGATCGCCACCGATTCCAGGAACGAAATTATCTCCGGCGGCGTACTGCGCATCGAGTTGCTCGAAGGTGAAAAGACACCTCGATCTCTTTTCAAGGGCTCGCTCGACCGGCGCGGCACCACGGAAGGACAGTTCCAATTGCCTGTCGGCCTTGTCGGGTCGTTTCAATTGCGTTACAGCGTTGATACGGCCATCGGTTCGACCGAATTCACTCAAAACGTCCGGCTGGAAGACAAGCAGTCGATCCTCCTGACCACCGAGAAACCGATCTACCAACCTGGGCAAACGATCCACGCGCGGGCGCTGGTGCTGGAGCGGGCCGACCATCATGCGGCAGACGGGCGCACGTTGACCTTCGAGGTCGAAGACTCGCGTGGCAACAAGGTCTTCAAGAAAGTCACCGCCACCGACGAGTTTGGTATTGCCTCAGCCGAATTCACTTTGGCCGACGAAGTCAACCTGGGCACTTATCACCTTCGCGCGCTTTTGGGCGATGCCGCGGCCGGCGCGTCGAGTACCGCCGAGTTGGCTGTGAATGTCCAACGGTATGTGCTGCCTAAATTCAAAGTCGCAGTGGAATTCTCTGGCAATCACGGCAAGGCGAGGCACGGCTATCGTCCCGGCGATCGTGTGTTGGGGACGGTTCGCGCCAACTATTTTTTTGGCAAGCCGGTGGCCGATGCTGAGGTCACGATCAAGGCGACCAGCCTGGACGTGGCATTGTTCGAGGCCGGGTCCGTTCAGGGCAAGACCGATCGCGAGGGCACTTATCATTTTGATTTTCGACTTCCATCCTATTTTGCTGGCCGCCCGTTGGACCAAGGTGCAGCCAGGGTACTGGTAGAGGCGAGCGTGAAAGATTCGGCCGCGCATACCGAGACGCGCGGCGAGGCAATCACGGTGGCTCAGGCGCCGATCATCATCACCGCCGTGCCCGAAGGCGGCACCTTGATTCGCAACCTCGAGAACGAAGTCTTCATTCTCACCTGCTACCCGGACGGCTCTCCGGCGAGGACAGAATTGATGGTCCGTGGAACAGGACTCGCCCGCCAGCGCGTGTCGACCGACGATGGCGGCGTGGCCATTGTCAAAATAACGCCCAACAGCAATGGCGTGCCACAGCTCACCATCGATGCCCGCGACAGCGAAGGCAACGAGGCGGAAAAATACGTGGCGCTCGAAACCCGCTCCGGGGAGGACCAAGTCCTGCTGCGAACGGAGCGCGCCGTCTACCGCGCCGGCGATCGCATTCACATGCTGATTTTCTCCACGCGCCGCCAAGGCACGGTCTACGTCGATGTGGTGAAGGACGGACAGACAGTCCTGACGCGGGACCTCGAGGTTGAGAGCGGCTTGGCCACCCTCGACCTGGCCGCAACGTCGGATCTTGCGGGCGCCGTGGACCTGAACGCTTATCAGTTCGGCCAGAACGCAGTGCCCGTCGGCGACCACCGATTGATTTTCGTCCAGCCGGCTGACGACTTGAAGATTGAAACCGTGGCCGACGCGCCCGTCTACCGGCCCGGCCAGGACGCTCGCATTCACTTCCGGGTAACTAATGGGCGTGGGCAAGGCGTCCGCGCGGCGTTGGGCTTGCAGGTGGTGGACGAAGCCGTCTTCGCACTAGCGGAAAAACAACCTGGCTTCGCTAAAGTCTTCTTCTACCTCGAGCAGGAAGTGTTGAAGCCGCGTTACGAAATCCATGCGATCGGAATGCCGGAAATCGTCGAGCCGGTAGAGAAATCCGAAGTCGAACGGCACGATCGCGGGGCGCGCGCTTTATTCGCGGCCACGGAGATCGTGAACGCCAACAAGTTCGAGACCGAATTCGGGCGGACGATTCCGGCCACAAAATACCAAGACTACGCCAACCGTTATCGCGCCAAGTTTTTGGAGCAGGCGCACGAACTGGCGAAGAGACTCAGCTATTACTATGTCGAGCATCCCAATGCTGGTGACCTGGCAAGAGTCGCGCAGCGCTTAGCGCGGAGTGGCGACCTAAACCTCAGCGACGCGTGGGGCTCAGAGCTGCGCTTCGAGCCCAACGCCTGGAACGACGGTCGAGCCATCTACACCCTGTTGGTCAGCGACGGTCCAGACAGGCAGCCGCGCACCGGGGACGACCTGAGCGTTTACCTCGAGGTGCGCAAGCGCCATGGGGTAAGCACTCCGCAAGCGATCGACAAAAGCACGATTCAGGTGGAACTCGAGCAGGGCTTCGGCCCGTTCACTTCGCGCGGCGAAATCATGGCCACTGTAGTCGACAGAACCGGAGTCGCCGTCGAGGGCGCAACGGTTACAGTCCGCGCGAGGGAGAGCGGCATCTTGCGAATCGCGCGCTCCAACGCTCGCGGTGATTTTAGTCTGCGCAATTTGCCGGAGGGAGCGTACGACGTTACCGTCTTGATGGCGGGGTTTGACAGCGTGTCCGCCAAAGACTTGCCCGTTCGTCCTCGGGGTCGGCTCAAACTCTCGGTCGCCTTGCGCAGCGATACCGAAGAAACCGTGGTGACGGTGAATGACTCCTTTGGCGTATTCATCGGACGCGAGACGCAGGAAGTCATGGTCGAGGCGCGCGCGCAGGCCATGGAAGTAGCCGGCGGCGTGTTCGCCGATCGAAGGGCCATTCCCGGGCCCCCTCCGCCACCGATGGCCATGCCAGCCGTCACTCTGAAATCAAAATTGCAGGATGGCGAAAGGAAGGATTTGGATGCGCTGTCGCGCAATACTGCAACGTTAGCCAAAGAAGAGGATTCGGCCGCGCCGCGCGTGCGGTCGTACTTCCCCGAAGCGCTTTACATCAATCCCGAAATCATCACGGACGGCGACGGCCGCGCCTCGATCGTGATTCCACTGGCCGACTCAATAACCACCTGGCGGATGGCGCTCGTGGCCTCGACCCCGCACGGCGCGCTGGGCACCGCAACTTCGAGCCTGAAAGTGTTTCAGGATTTCTTCGTTGATCTCGACCTGCCCGTCGCGCTCACCCAGGGCGACAGCGTTTCAATCCCAGTGGCGGTCTATAACTATTCCGGCGCGGACGGCGACGTGCGGCTGGAATTGAAGCAGGACGAGTGGTTTAGCCTCGCCGATGATGTCGCCGAGAAAACGGTGAAAGTCGACGCTGGCCGCGTCGGCGGTTCGCAGTTCTCGGTGGTCGCCCGCCGCATCGGTAAGTTCAAACTCACACTCACGGCGCGCATGAACGGCGACGCCCGCCGGGCGGACATTGTGGTGCGCGAAATCGAAGTGGTGCCCAACGGGCGCGAGCAAAACCTGGTTTATAACGATCGCCTCGAAAACGTCATCCGTCAGGAAGTGAGTTTTCCGCCCGCGGCCATTCCCGATGCCAGCAAAATTCTCGTGAAGCTCTATCCCGGACCGCTCAGCCAGGTGATTGAAGGCATGGACAGCATTCTGAGCATGCCCGGCGGCTGCTTCGAGCAGACTTCTTCGAGCACCTATCCGGACATTTTGGCGCTCGACTACATGAAACGGACAAAGAAACTGACGCCGGAAATCCACGCCAAAGCCGAGGGGTTTATTTCGAACGGATACCAGCGGCTGCTGACGTTCGAAGTTCCCGGCGGCGGGTTCTCGTGGTTCGGGAACGCGCCCGCCAACAAGATCTTGACGGCCTATGGACTGATGGAATTCTACGACATGTCCAAGGTCCATGATGTAGACCCCAACCTCATCGCGCGCACCGAGAGTTGGCTCGCCGCGCAGCAACAAGACGACGGAAGCTGGAAACCCGATCAACAATTTATCAATGAAGGCGCCACGAACCGCTACAACACCGACGTGCTGCGCATCACCGCGTACCTCGCTTGGTCCCTGGAGAACACGGGTTATCGCGGGCCGGCGGTTGAGCGCGCCAAGACCTACATTGAAAAGCACCTGCGCGGCAAAGAAGACAGCTACACATTGGCGGTGCTGGCGAATTTCGCGGTTGATGGCGGCAAGGACCGTGAATTTATTCGTGAGATGATGGGCCGCCTGCTTGATGCGCGCATCGAAAATGCCGATGAAGCCTGGTGGAATGCGGAAGAAACCGCCGTGTACTCGACTGGTGCGAGCGCCAGCATCGAAACCACCGGCCTCGCTCTCCAGGCGCTGCTGAAATGGGGCGAGAGCGCGAACACGGCGCGCAAGGCCCTGCGGTTTATCACTGCTAAGAAAGACGCGGCTGGCAACTGGGGCACCACGCAGGCCACCATCATGGCGCTCCGAGCTTTGCTGCTGGCCACCGAAAAGGGCTCAGCCGATGTCCGCGGCACGGTCGAAATCGTGCTGAATGGGAAGTCGGTGGAGCAGTTGGTCCTCAATGAAGAAAACAACGATCTGCTCCACCAATTTGTTTTCAAGGACCTCGATCCCAAAGGCGCGAACACCGTGGAAATCAAATTTGCGGGCAAGGGTGGGCTGGCGTACCAGCTCGTAGGCCAGTACTTCCTGCCCTGGGATCAGAAGCCACAGGGCGAACCCATGTCGATTGACGTCGCCTATGACCGTACGCGCCTGGCTCAGGATGATATCGCGACTGCGACTGTGACCGTGAAGAACAACCTGCGCAAGGCCGCCAACATGGTGATGGTGGATGTGGGAATTCCGCCCGGGTTCGATCTGCTCAGCGAGGACCTGGACGATTACCGCGCCCAAAGCGCGAATCGAAAGAGTGGGCGGCTGGAGAAGTTCAGCCTCACCGCGACCCAGGCTATTCTTTACTTTGATTCGTTTGCGCCCGGCGAGACGGTGACGCTCAAATATCGTTTGCGCGCCAAATATCCGATTCGCGCCAAGACCTTCGCCTCACGCGTTTACGAATACTATGCTCCCGACGTGCAGTCGCTGGCGCGGCCCATCCAATTGGAAGTCAAGGCCAGGTAGCCGCTGGAAACACTTTGAATGTCCTATTACGGTGGCGGGTGGGCGAAACGTTTTCCACCCGCCATTTTCTTTTTGCGAGGTGGTATTATTTTGTGCGCGCCCATACAGCGGCATGTCATGGGGCCGGCTGGCTTGTATGGGCTCATACTTGCGCGGTCATTTTAGGAATCCAGAAAGGAGCGGAGACCATGAAACTTCTCAACCTCGACATAACGCGAATCGCTCACGATACGTTTCGAATCGCGGGATCGAAGGTGGTTTACACCGATCCCTTCAAAGTAACGAAGAACGACGAAGCCGACGTGGTTCTTCTGAGCCACGAGCACTTTGACCATCTGAGTCTCGACGACCTGAAGAAGGTGATTCACCCGGGCACCACCATCGTGGCCAGCCCGCTATGCAAAGACGGGCTGAAAGATGTGAAGGTGCGGGAAAAGCATTTTCTCGATCCCAACGGCAGAATTACCATCGGAACCCCGAAGACCGGCGAGGTGATAATCGAAACTCTGCCCGCCTACAATATCAATAAGTTCAAATCGCCAGGCCAGCCGTTTCATCCCAAGGGTGAAAAGCGCCTGAGCTTCATCATCAAAATGGACGGCACCAGCGTCTACTTCGCCGCCGATTCGGATTTCATGCCGGAAATGAAAAATGTGAAGTGCGATATCGCCTTGTTGCCCGTTTCAGGAACTTATGTGATGACGGCGGAGGAAGCCGCGGAAGCAGCGGCGGCCATCCATCCGAAAATCGCCGTCCCCATGCACTACGGAGCCATTGTGGGCAGCAACGCCGACGCGGAGAAATTCAAGTCGCTGGTGAAGAATTGTCAGGTTGAGATCATTTGAAGAAATTGATTCATTGAATCATTGATCCATTGAGTTATTGAAACCGCTCAGGGGCCAATGGATCAATGAAACAATGCGGCAATGAATCAATTTGCGTTGGCCCACGCCAACCCGTCCGCGCCGCGGCCCACGTCGATCAGTTTGTCCACGGACCAAGTTTTCAGGTTAATGACGGCAATCTTCTGGCTCACGTCGCAGGAGACGTAGGCCACGCTGTTGTCCGGTCGGACAAGAACCTCCTGCGGCGCTCGGGGCACATCAATGGTCCGCGCGAGCTTCATTGAATCGAGATCGACCACTCCAACTTTGTTCAGCGTAATCAGGGCGAGAACCAGCCATCGGCCGTCGCGCGTGGGCGCAGTTCCGTAGGCGATGCCGGCAAGTTCCACCCAGGTCTTCACTTGATTTGTCGAGGTGTCGATGACGGCGAGCCTCGGCGCTGTTTGGTCCGCGGTGAAAGCGTACCGGTCGTCGATGGAGAGTGAGATGCGCTGCGCTTCCTTGGAAATCGGGATGACGGCGACGACCTTCTTCGCCTCGAGATCGATAGCGCTCACCGTGCCGGCATGAACGTTTGATGTGTAAGCGCGCTTGCCGTCGCGCGTGATGGCCAGCATGTGGGACTCGGGCTGGCCGGTCGGAATCCGTTCCACAATCTGGTTGGTGCGGGGGTCAATCAAGTCGATGGAGTTTGTCAACTCGGTGGAGATGTACAGCAATCCGTTCTTGGGACCGAACACCGCGCAGTGCGGCCTCACCGGGCGCCCAAAATCAATCGTGTGGATGAGCCGGCGAGAGGCGATATCGATCACAGCCAGAGTTCGACCATCCGTGCCCGGCGAGCCCACGCCGGAATTGCCGTAGATGGGAACGTAGGCCGTGCGGCCGTCGGGCGAGGCAACCACTTCGTGCCCGGTGATTCCTTCTTCCGGCACCACCGCAAGTTGCCGCCCCGCATCCGGATCAACAATTCCGAGGGTGTGCTCGCCTTTGTTGGCAACCAGCAGCAATCCGCGTGCCTTCCCTGCCGTCGTGTCGGCCGCTGCACTGTTCATCACGCCTCCCAGCGTAACTGCCATCACGAGCATGGTAATGAATCGCGCCATGGAATCTTATAGCCTCCAATCCTAGTCCCCCGCGCCTAGCCCTATTCCCTAATTCCTAATTCCTGCTTCTGCCCGCACTCCCCGCACGGGCAGAGCGAGCGAAGATAATCAAAGGCGTAAATGCCCGTCGTGTGCCCGTCGTTCCAAATGATCTGAAGCGCGTAGCGCCCCACCAATTCTGCGCGGCCGGGCTTGAGCGCCTTCACGCCAAACATTGGGAAAGGGCTGCTGCCAGCGGTGGACGGTTTGCCGCCGCAGGTGGCGCAAGGACAGTGATCGCGCAAGTAACGGTAAGGATACACGCTCACATGACCGTCCGACCACTGAACGCTCAGCGTATCATTGCCGGCTTCGAGCTTAATCAACTTGGGTACCACCTGCGTCATCGAAGAAAAAGCCGTCAGCTGTCAGCCGTCAGCGCTCAGCAACCATGAGGCATCGAGGGTTTGCTGATAGCTGAAAGCTGATAGCTGAGCGCTGGCGGCTGCCGGATTCGCGCGATCACTCAATCTTAATCTCTTCCGTCTGCTCGCTCGCTCGCTTCACCTGTTCTGCCAGCGCCAGCGCCACCTCATGAAAGGCTCGGCCGTGCGCAGTGGACTCATCGAGAGCCACCGGCTTGCCGTTGTCGCTCGCGGCGCGAATCGAAACATCCAAGGGAATCTCGCCCAAGAACGGGTAACCCATCTTCTCGGCTGCCGCACGCGCCCCGCCGTGGCCGAAAATCCCCTCGCGATGCCCGCACTGGGGGCAGATGTAGTAGCTCATGTTTTCCACCACGCCCAAAATCGGCACGCGGAGTTTCTGGAACATGGCAATGGCCTTTGATGCGACAGCCAAGGCGAGGTCCTGGGGCGTCGAGACAATCACCGCTCCTGTGAGCGGGATGGTCTGCGACAGGCTGAGTTGGATATCGCCGGTGCCTGGGGGCAAGTCCATCAACAGGTAATCGAGTTCGCCCCAGCGCACCTCGCCCAAGAATTGGCTGACGGTTTTGTGCAGCATCGGGCCGCGCCAGATCACCGCTTCGTCCTTGGGCAGAAAGTAGGCCATGGAAATAATCTTGATGCCGTACTCGACTGGCGGCTCGATTTTGCCGTCCACCACGTGCGGCGCCTCATGGCCACCCATCAGGATGGGGATGCTTGGGCCGTAGACGTCCGTGTCCATCAGTCCGACTCGAGCGCCGGTCCGGTGCAAAGCCACCGCGAGATTTGCAGCCACCGTGGACTTGCCCACTCCGCCCTTGCCGCTCGCGACAGCCACCGTGTACTTCACCTGTGGGATTAGGTTCGACATCTGCGGCATTGGAGCAGCGCCCGGCGCGGTTCCACCCGCCGGTCCTGATGTCACGCGCACCTGGACGTCACTCACGCCCAGCAATTGGACAGCTTGTTTGGCGGTGGCGCCCAATTGCTGCTTCACGGTGCTTGCCGGCGTGGGGAAATGAATGGTGAACGATACACGGCCGTCGCCGACTACGAGGTCTTTGACGAATCCGAGCGAGACGATATCCCGATTCAGGTCGGGATCTCTGACGGAACTTAGCGCGTGAAGGACATCTTGTAAACTAACCGGCATTCTTTCTGTTTCTCCTTATTCATGTGATGCACCGACGCAGGCTTTACGCTCAAGCACTTTTATTCTGCGGACGCCATCACGGGATGTCAAACTCCCGCTTTCTGTCAGGTTTTCTCCTGACTCCTGACTTCTGGCTCCTGACTCCTTCTTATGGTCCCACCCTCCGCGCGATGGCGTGCAGCAGGTCGTACTTGGTCAGAATATCGTAATGACTGTCGCCGAGATTGACAAATACGGCGGGGCAGTCGCGCGTAATGCACGTAGTGATTTGATCGAGCGTGGCCGAGGCTTGGACGACGGGAAAGGATGCGCCCATGGCCTCACGCACGACGAGCTTCTTCAGATCTTTTCCTTCGAGCGCCAGGTTCAAAATCGCGTCTTCGTAGATGGCGCCCACCGGGGAGCCGTTCTCGAAGACCGGCAACTGCGAGAAATCGTACTTCTGCATGCGCTCGAGCGCGGCGGCGATGAAGTCCGATGGCGCCACAGTGACCAATTCCGCCCCCAACCCGAAGCCCTCTTTCGCCTTCACTATTTCTCCGGCCGTCATCGGCACGGGAGATTCCAGATACTGGTTGTCGCGCATCCATTCGTTGTTGTAGACCTTGCTGAGGTTGCGCATGCCCGTATCGGGAATGAGGACCACCATGAAATCTGTTTCGGTCAGCGTCGGCGCCACGCGCGCGGCCGCCGCGATCGCGGTGCCCGCCGATCCGCCCGCGAAGATGCCCTCCGTGCGAGCCAGCCGCCGCGTCCAGAGGAACGACTCCTTGTCGCTCACTTGAACGACGTCGTCGTACACGCTGAAGTCGACGTTGGGCGGCAAGTAGTCCTGCCCGATGCCCTCCACTTTGTACGGCTCACCTTTAATCAGCTTGCCGGTGTGAAAGAAATCGTAGAGCACCGAGCCGACCGGATCCGCGCCGATGATCTTCACCGCCGGATTTCTGCTCTTCAGGTATCGGCCGACTCCGGTGAGTGTTCCACCGGTGCCGATGCCAGCCACGAAGTGAGTGATCTTACCCTCGCTGTCTTCCCAGATTTCGGGACCAGTGGTCTGGAAGTGGATCTCGGAATTGGAAGGGTTCGAGTACTGGTCGGGATGATACGCGTTGGGAATATCGTGCGCGAGTTTTTCCGCCACCGAGTGATAGCTCCGCGGGTCGCTGTGCTCGACGGCGGTGGGGCAAACGATCACATCGGCGCCCAGCGCCTTCAGCAGATCGATCTTCTCCTTGGACTGCTTGTCAGTCATGGTGAAAATGCACTTGTAACCGCGCACCACCGCCACCATGGCCAGGCCCATGCCGGTGTTGCCTGACGTGCCTTCGACGATGGTGCCGCCGGGTTTCAACAAGCCGCGGCGCTCGGCGTCATCGATCATCGCCGCGCCGATGCGGTCTTTCACACTGCCGCCGGGATTCACGAAGTCGCACTTCGCATACACCTGCGCCTTCGTCGCGCTCATAATGCGATTCAGCTTTACGAGCGGCGTGTGGCCGATGGCTTCGAGGATATTGTTGTAGCGCATCGATGCTCCCGGAGGCGCGAGCTTCACATTGGCCCCGCGCGCCGCATGATTATAGCCGATTAAGCTCAGCGGCGCGCGGCATCGCGCGAGTTGGAAGGCGGAAGCCGGAAGTGAGGATGCCTGTTCGTGTTGCTCGCTGCCAGCTTCCGGCCTCTAACGGTTGGAGATATTCCTGGGCATTCGGGCGCCAATGCGTGTATACATGCACGAGGCAAATCCAACGGAAAGGGCGACGATGCGGATCATGAAATCAGTCCGGAGATTTTGTGCGGTGTTGGTTCTCCTCTGCCTTGGGGCGATCGGTCTCCTCGCGGCAGCTCATCGTGGTATTTCGCGGCCAGCGGCGCCGGCTCGCGAGGCGGTCGCGCCTTACGACGTTCTGATCCTGAACGGAAGAATTCTCGACGGCGCCGGCAATCCCTGGTTCAGCGGCGATGTGGCGGTGCGTGGAGAGCGCATCGCTGCCATCGGCAAACTGGGGGACGCCAAGGCGCGGCGCGTGATTGACGCTGCGGGCCTGGTGGTGGCGCCGGGCTTTATTGATATGCTCGGCCAATCGGAGACGTCGCTCCTGATTGACAGCCGCTCGCTCAGCAAGCTCTCGCAAGGCATCACGACGGAGATCACGGGCGAAGGCGGATCGATCGCGCCCCAGACCGAGCGCACCCTTGCGCCGCTTCGGCCGTTCCTCGAGCACTACCACCTCCAGGTTGACTGGACCACGTTGGATGGCTATTTCCGCCGCCTGGAGCGTGACGGGACGCCGATCAATCTCGGCACCTATGTGGGCGCGGCTCAGGTGCGCGAAGCGATCCTCGGCGACGACGATCGCACGCCCACGCCGTCTGAGATGGACCTGATGAAGACCCAGGTGATTCGGGCCATGCGCGACGGCGCCATGGGCCTTTCGACGGCGCTGATTTACCCGCCGGGCCATTATGCAAAGACCGACGAGCTTATCGAGTTGGCGCGCGTGGCCGCTCAGTACGGAGGGATTTACGCCACGCACATGCGCAGCGAAGGGCGCTCCGAGATGGAGGCGCTCGACGAGGCTTTCCGCATCGGCCGTGAGGCGCATCTGCCCGTCGAAATCTTCCACATGAAAGTCAGCGGCAAGTCGCGCTGGGGATCGATGCCGCAGGTGGTCGCCAAAATTCAGGCGGCGCGCGACTCCGGTCTCGACGTCGCCGCCGACATGTACCCCTATCTGGCCGGCGCTACGGCCCTGGCCTCCTGCTTGCCTCCCTGGGTGGCGGATGGCGGCATTGACAAACTCCTCGAGCGACTGCGCGACCCGCAAGTGCGCAAACGAATCACGGAAGAGATGGCGGTTGATCAGCCCGGCTGGGAAAATCTGTACAACGATAGCGGCGGCCCTTCCGGCGTGATGATCTCGTCCGTGTTCAGCCCGGAGCTCGCGAAGTTCACCGGCAAGACTGTCGCGGAGATGGCCGAGGCGCAGGGCAAGCCGCCGCTCGAAGCCATGTTTGATTTTATCCTCGCTGACCGCGGCCAGACTGGCGCGCTGTATTTTATCGCGAGCGAGAACGATCTCCAGGAAGGGCTGAGCCAGCCGTGGACCAGCATCGGACTTGACGCGAATGAACTGTCCCTGGACGGGCCACTCTTCGAGCCGCACGGCCATCCGCGCGCCTTTGGCTCCATGCCGCGTTTCCTCGGCCACTACGTTCGCGACCAGCACATCCTGCGCCTCGAAGAAGCCGTCCGCAAAATCACATCGTTTCCCGCCGAGCGCGAGCATCTCGCGGACCGCGGCCTTCTTAAGCCCGGCTTCTATGCCGACATCACGATCTTCGATCCCGCTACGATCAAAGACAACGCCACATACGAGAATCCCACCGCGCTCTCTGCCGGCGTCGAGTACGTACTGGTGAACGGAGAAGTCGAATACGAGCACGGACGATTGACCGGCGCCAAAGCCGGCCACGCCCTTCGCGGACCGGGATGGGAGGAGACCAGGGAATAGGAGCCAGGATTTAGCAAGGCGCTGAAGATTTGGGGAGAACCTGACTGTGAAGCGTGGCTCGCTCGTTCAATCGCGAAGTGGAGATTCAAGCCCCTGCCAGGCTGCGGAATACAAGAAGTTGTCGAAACCAGGTAGCCCCGAAACTGATGATTGACCCTGTCCCTCGCCAGCCCGCGCCGCCTGTATGCTAGTTTATGTTGACGGATGATGAGCCAAATGAAACAGTCCATCGGTCTAGTCGCGCTGGTTGTTCGCGAGTACGACGAGGCACTTGATTTCTACGTGGGAACTCTCGGTTTTTCCTTGGTTGAGGACACGTACATCCCCGAACAGAACAAGCGGTGGGTTGTGGTTGCGCCTCCCGGTGCGATCGAGTCACGATTACTTCTTGCCCGTGCCGTGGGCGAAGAGCAGTCCAGCCGGATTGGCAATCAAACCGGCGGCCGCGTTTTCCTGTTCCTCAATACCGACGACTTTTGGCGCGACTATCACGCGTACAAGGCAAAAGGTGTCACGTTTGTTCGCGAGCCGAAAGAAGAGAGCTACGGCACCGTTGCAGTCTTCAAGGACCTGTATGGAAACCTCTGGGATCTTCTGCAACTCAGGGGATGACGTGACAAGGCCTCTAACCCCTGAATCGCCGCAACGGGCGAGCGGACTGCCTCTGAGCGCCTGACTCTTTACGTGGAGTTCATAGAATGAACACGATCAAAATCGTCTCTGATTTCGTCGAACGGATCAATGCTCACGACGTCGACGGACTCTGTGCGTTGATGGAAGAGGACCATGTTTTCATCGACGGACTCGGACACTCCGTGACGGGGCGCGAGGCCATGCGGGCCGCGTGGCAAGGCTACTTCGCGATGGTTCCGGATTACTGGATCCGAGTCGAGCGCCTGGTCCAACAAAAAGCTGTGGTGGGCATCTTTGGACGCGCCGGAGGAACCGTCCCCGAGAATGGCCGCCTTCTTGAGGCGAACCGTTGGGAGGTGCCGGCAGCGTGGCAAGCTGTAGTCGGTCTCAGGGGTGTCGCGCTCTGGCAAGTCTTTGCGGATAACGAGCCAATCCGACAGATCATGGCAAGGCTTGTGAACAGGAGTTAGGATTCAGGATTCAGGAGTTAGGATTCAGGACCCTGTGATGATTGCCTGGCCAGGCGCACCAGAGGTTTGATCTTCAACGAACCACTGACCACAGACTTCCGACCACCGACAAGTGACAACTGACAGCCGACCACTACCCGCGGACAACTGACGTCTAGTGCCGTTCCAACTTATTAGACCTATGTTCAACACGTACGTTCTGTTTCGCCCCATAATCGGGACGGCCCCGAGAAGCCAGGTCGAAATAGTTGGAACGGCACTAGCCGAATATTTCCTGCACCGCGGGCAACACGGGGGAATCCAATCAGGCGGAGGTGTAACCATCATGATTGCCATCGCCGGAGCCACCGGCAACACGGGCAGAGTTGTTGCGAAATCGCTTCTGAGACAAGGAAAGAAAGTTCGAGTGATCGGCCGCAGCGCCGAGCGCTTGCAGCCGCTGGCGGCGCAGGGCGCGGAGCCTTTTGTCTGCAATGTTTCCGACCCGGCCAAGTTAACAGAGGCTTTCGCGGGCGCGAGCGCGGTCTACGCGATGATCCCGCCGGATATGGCCGACCCGGACCCTCGTGCCTATCAGGAGCGCGTCACCGACTCGCTGGCCGCGGCGATTGACAAAGCGGGAGTGAAGTATGTGGTCTCGCTGAGCAGCGTGGGCGCGGACAAAGCCGACAAGGTCGGCCCGGTGGTGGGCTTGCATACCATGGAATGGAAGCTGAATCGGATTGCCGGCCTCAACGTGCTGCACTTGCGCCCCGGATATTTTATGGAGAACACTCTCGCACAATTGAAGATCATACAAATGCTGGGCGGCACGGCTGGCCCGCTGCGGCCCGACTTAAAAGTCGCGATGATCGCCACACGCGACATCGGCGAGGTTGCCGCCCAGGAGCTCGCACAACTAGATTTCACGGGGCACGGTACGCGCGAACTTTTGGGGCAGCGCGATATCACCATGACGGAAGTGGCCGCGATTATCGGCAAAGCCATCGGGAACCCTGGGCTCGCCTATATGCAGTTGCCGGACGCTCAGATCAAGTTCGGAATGACTCAGATGGGCATGTCAGAGAGAATGGTCGACTTGCTGCTCGAAATGTCCGCGGCGATGAATTCCGGCTACATGGGACCTTTGGAAAAGCGATCCGCCGTGAACACCACACCGACTTCGTACGAGACCTTTGTGGCGGAGGTGTTTGTGCCTCTGTATCAAGGCAAGGCCGCCGGGGCGTGAGCCGGGCCCCATCGCCAGCAAGAACAAAGCCGCGCCCAGCAACTTCAACCCATGTGAGAATTATGGCCTGCCAGTAATGACGCCAGGCGAATTTAAGGCCGGTGGCGAATGGGCAGCGCCACGCGGTGGAGAAAGAATTCGTTCTCGCTTTTCTCGGCACTGGAAAAACAAAAAAGGCGAGGCGTTTTATGCGCCTCGCCTATTGAAGCTTTAGGGGAATTGGAGTCAAACCTTAGTGCGGTCCAGGCTTCAGTGCTTGCCATGTCCGCCGCCGCTGTTGCTGCTGCGGCCACCGCCGCCTCCACCGCCGGACGATCGACCGCTGCCGCCGCCAGAGGATCGGCCTCCGCCACCATAGCCACCCGATGGCGCAGCGCGATAGCTTCCGCCGCCCGAGCTGCGCTGAGAAGAAACAATCGGTCTACTGCTGCCGAGTGGCGCACGACCATAATCGCTTGATCGAGGCGCTGGTGAGGACCAGCCACCGGATCGCTGCGCCGGAGCGCTTTGGTACTGAGGGGCAGACCTGCTCCAGTTCGATGGCGCAGGCTCAGAGCGTGGCGCCGAGGAGCTGGGCCGAGCAGAAGCAGTCGACCGAGCCCAGTTGGACGGCGCAGGCTGGGAGCGTGGGGCTGAAGAGTTGGAACGGCTCTGCGACGACCCTCCTGGAGTTGTTGCCGGAGCCGGTTGCCGATTGATGCGTTGCCAGCCGCTGTTGCTCGCGGGCGCCGGACGTTGAGCCGGCGCTGCCTGGCGTGGCGCGCTGGGGAATCCCGCCGAGCGGGACGATGGCGCCCGCCCAGTCTGCGGCGCAGGGGAACCAAACCGCTGCCAGCCCATACTGGCGCTTGACCGCGCCCCCGCTTGGGCCGTGGCCGGACTCGTCCCGTTGGGCGCGACCGCGCCGCGGCCGAAAGTTTGAGCGCCCATGCTTCCCCGGACCGCAGGAGGAGCCGTACGATTACCAAATCCGCCCGGGTTGCCGGCTACAGGCTGAGTTCCAGCTTGACCTCTCGTGAAAAAGCGCGTGTTAGTGTTCGCCGCCGCCGGAAGCGCCGCACGGCTGGTGAATTGGCCTGACGGGCTCAGACTCTGGCGCGTCGGGGCAAAGGGCAGGGCGCTATGCACCTGGGTTGCCCCTCGAAACGCCTCCGCGCTTACCGGCGTTCCTTGCCGGACCACCCGGCCACTGCCGAAGTTTTGAGCTGAGGCCACCGTCATACCGCGAAGAACACCGGGATTGTTTCTCGCCGCCTCAATATTTGAGATCCGGGGATAGTGCCCGTTCGCGGCCAGCGGAGGCATCGGCCGGATCACCGGATTGCCGCGGTTGTTGACGTTCGCGATGTTGTTGATGTTCACCGCATTGTATCCGTTACGGAACCCTGACCCCCACCACCGGTACCCACCATCATGCGGGCCGAGCGGCAACCACCCAATCGATCCGAAGCCGCCCCCAAAACCAGATCCAAAACCCAACCCCCAGTGACGGCCGAATCCGAAGAAGGAAACGTACGCCGGCGCCCACATGGGGTAGTATCCGGGATAGACTGGTCCCGGCCACCAGCACCAGGAACTGCCGTAATAAAACCAACGACCATAGTGATACGGCGCCCAGCCCCACGGTTCGTAGGAAACCCAGGTCCATCCGTAGTAAGGCTCCCACACCCAGCGGCCGTCCGCATAGGGAACCCAGTCCGATGACTCATAAGGCTGCCAGACGTCGCCATAACCCGCAACGTCGCGCCATTGGCCATAGCGGTCCAGGTCGCCGGAGCCGGTGTAGTTGCGGTTGGTGTGCTCCCAGCTCTTCGCCTCAAGGACCTGCCGGTCACGATTCTCAATCCACTCGTCAAATTCGTCGCGGGCCGCCGCGTTGTTCACCTGATATTGTGGGTTGTCGGTGCCTTGAATGGCCATGGTCTGGCCCGCTTGCACCTTCTGCGAACCCTGAGCCGTGGAAACTTCGACCTCGCCTCGCCGCACAGTCACCCAAGTTTGCTGCGAGTTGGGATCAACCTGAATCCGATAATTGCCTTCACCGAGCGGCCGGACAGCCACGCTTGGCGTGTCAATTTCCGCCTCAGCTTGACCGCCTCGCAGGACCGAGTACTCCATGAGCCCCTGAGCGAACTGAAGCTGAACTCGCGACCGCGTGAGATCGGCGAGCTTGGCGACGCTGTTCTGGTCGAGCCGCATCAGGTTGGCATAGTCGAACTGAACTTCCGTGCGCGATTGGTCGCCGGTCGATACCGAATCGCCGCCCTGAACAGGCGCGTTAATTGTGGCGCCGGCCCAATCGCCGCCATCGGCGTGCTGCGTCGAGACTTGACCTTGCGCCGCGCTGATGCGCGCCACGGCCGGGCCAGCTTGGTCTTCTGTTCCGCCTTGGGCTTCTGGTCCGGCCTGGGCTTCTGGTCCGGCCTGGGCTTCTGGTCCGGCTTGGGCCTGGGCCTTTGTCGCTCTCGGAACAAACAGAACGCCCAGCGTAATCGCTAAACTTGAAACTATGAATAGGTTTTTCATATTCGATTTGTTTTTCATGGCGCACCACCAATCTTAAGAATCCAGCCTTGACGACAGCAATCGAAATGCCAAAGCCCTGGTGGCGGCAATAATCTATTTAGTTTGTTTGCCTTGGGTTAGAGCGGTCGAAAACCCGGCGCCGAGCACGGTCGCTGCGCCATGGCCATATTGAGCCGACAAGTGGTTGGTTTCAGCCAGCGACACCAAAATCCAAAGCTGCTCGGTCCTCCACCCTGTTGTACGGAAATGCTGGTAATGATGTCATTTGGAATTGGATCCCCTTCGAAACGCTGGTCATTCCCACGACAGCGGGAATCCAGTCCGTCGGCGGCGCATTTCCAATGGTTTGCAGAGTAGATTCCCGCTTTCGCGGGAGTGACTGCACCTGGGAGCGCCCGTGTCTCGCAAATGACACCGCTACCTATCAACGAGAGTGGCCACGATCATAAAGGTCCTCGCGTCTCCAGCCACGCTCAATCTCGTGAGGCTTCCAGGGGCGCTCTGCTGGGATCTCAACTGGCTCCCCCTTGCCTCCCGTCGCCGCTGGCGTGCCGTAGCCTGGTCAAACAGCCTCAGCCGCTCCTCGACACTCCGGCGGTGGGCCCGGGGTTGTGAACTTGTGGGAATCACGAGGATGGCGTCCCCAGCAGGCACCCACTCAAACTCGTCACCGGACCTAATCCCGTACTGATCTGCGATTGCCTTGGGAACGGTCAGTTGCAGTTTGCCGGTCACCTTGGCCATGTCGTCACTCTGACAAGGATGCAGTCATTGTCAAACGCAACGTCCGGGCGTGGGAATCGGGAATTCTTCCAGTGTTTCGCCGCCTTCCAGGTAGTCGAACATCGCCTGGGTAGGCACGCGGGTGGCGGCGGAGAGGTGATACCAGGGTCAGAATTTTCCTTGCATAGATGTATAGACGGTGTATATTGCTAGATGATGGGAAACATGGTGCGAACTCAAATCTTCCTTACCGCAGAGCAACGGCGTCATCTGCGAGCGTGGTCCAGGCTGGAGAAGAAAACGGCGAGCGCCTTGATTCGGACCGCGATCGAGGAGCGATACGTCCACCGCCCCACCCCTGCGGACTTTCGCGCCGCGCTGGACGAGGCGTTTGGGTCGTGGAAGGGACGGAAAAAGTCAAGCATAGCGATGGTTCGCGCCTGGCGTCGCGGAAAACGTCTCAAGAGCCTCTCGGGCTGACAATCTCGTGGCCGTTCATCTCTTGGACACCGACATTCTCATCGACTTCCTGCGCGGTCGTGCGGAGGCTCGCGCCTTCCTGGGCCGATACGAAGCGGCAACCGAGCCACCCGTCATTTCAGTCGTGTCGGTGACCGAATTATGGGCTGGCATGAGGCCGGGTGAGGAGTCCGCTACCGGCGCGCTCTTGTCGGCTCTTAGAAAAATTCCCCTCTCAGAAGAAATTGCCCTCGCCGCTGGAAATATGCTGAGAACCTATCGGCGAAGTCACGGGACTGAACTTGGCGATGCGTTGATTGCCTCGACCGCGGCCGAAATCGACGCCACGCTCATCACCCGCAACGTCAAGCACTATCCCATGCCAGCGGTTACAGTGCTGCGACCCTATTGACGGCAGGATTCTGACCGCCAGGCATCGTGCGGTGAAACGCTCGCGCGCACGCGTAGCGGGATGCGTAGCGCTAGGTCCGTCCTGCTTGGCGGGATTGCGGCTCTTCCGCGTCCGTGTTCGTTCCGGCTTGGCAAAACGCGAGAACCAACGAAATGGAATAGCCGCAGGGCCGGAGAGCGGGTCCTGCGCTTTATTTGCTTTGCTTTGTTTTCATTGCCGCCCGTTCATGGCTCCATTGGGAATGATTGGCAGTTCTCATTCACTATTTTCGTACCAATAGACGCCCAGGGCTCTGCTCCGAGCGCGGCTTGCCATGCCCTGCATAGATATTTACAGCCCTGCTTTTTCTGGTCTAGGTGTACATACGCTTCCCCGGCATACAGGTATGGGGTAGGCCACGTTGGAGTTTTGTCATCTCCTTCTCACACAGGCTTGCTAGGCTTTTCCAGTCCGCTTGTAGTTCCAAATCCTTCATGCGAAGGAATGCGAAATACTCATCCTCGTTCGTGCCTTTATAAAACGAAATATCCCCGGACGATTCCACTTTTTTTGATCCATCAAAAAAGTAAGTGACCTTTGGGGCGTAGGGATTGACCTGAACAGCCCGTAATGATGCTTGGCACGTGTCGGCTGTAGATTTCAGTTTTTCATTTTCGCGCTTAAGTCTGGCGATCTCGTCATCACGATCTTTCGGATGAACCAGACTGGTTTCCCTAGTTTTAAGTTGCGTATTCTTCAGTTCCTCAATCCTTCGTGCCAAGCTTTCGTGGTCGGCATAAACTACCTTGATTATGTTCCATGCGAAGATAGATCCGTAAATGCAAACTATCACGATAGTCGAAGCAACGAGCCCGATAAGGAGATTTTCTTTGGCGCGGGACTTCATGGCTTTTGTACCCCGCACAATCCAAATGACGACGTAGGTGACAGCCTCTGTGATGAGAATCCAAATAATTCCTTGCACCCACCAACCCAAGCCAGTTGTCCCGAGTGCAGCCAAGAACGAATCCCGGCTTTGCGCAAGCAAATTAAGGAAATGATGCCACACGATAGCGGTATACTACCACATTTGCTCAGCAAACTATATTGTTGCCCTAATTAATTACTAGATCGCACGAGTTTCGCCGGTCCACCCTCAGGCGCCGTGGCACGGCCATCCTGTCCCGCAGTGCGGGATGGCCACGGGCGAGCCCCAAAGCAGAGCCTGGGGTCCCCATCCTGTGCCACCGGCCGCGCCGGAGGGAACTTATTCCACTGGCGCGGTGTCACTAAATAGGAAAGGCCCTGTGCGCCTGCCTATGGGCGGGATGGTCTTCCTCAGGTCTTGGTTTATGCGAGGAGCCGTTGCAACAGTCAGCGGTGAGGGCTTCGTAGAATCTTGGCGAGAGCGAGAAGTAACATCGAATACTCCCTTTCCAAGCTCGCTCACTTTGATAGACTCGCACCGGCAATCGAGGGCACTCTGGCGAAGAAAGATGCACAATGCGCCGGATATACGACCCCTGTCTGCCAAAGTGGTTCTTACCTGCCAAAAGCAGAGATGTTTCGTTCGAGGAGCATACACATGAAATGTCGCCTTCCAGTTCGCTTCGCGATCGCATTCTGTCTGCTGTTCTCGCGCCTGTGGGCCGCCGAGCCTCAACTCACCATCTATAACCAAAACTTCGCGGTCGTCCGCGTGCTGATTCCTCTTGATCTCAAGCCGGGGACGAATCAAATCCAATTCACCGACATCACCGCGTACCTGGAGCCGGACTCGGTGATTCTTCGCGACCCGGCAGGCACGCGCACCATTCAGATCCTCGAGCAGAATTACCGCGCCGACCCTGTGTCCGAGCAGCTTCTTCTCTCGCTGAATGAAGGCAAGACTCTCGACTTCATCGTCCAGCGGGGCGACAGGTCAGAGATCGTGCGAGGCAAAATCATCCGCAGTGGCTACGTCCCGCAGGTCTCACCGTATGGGAATAGCTATTACGGGCAAGGCAATGCGGCGCTCGTTCAGCAGCCGATTATAGAGATCGAAGGCAAGCTCCGTTTCGGCCTTCCCGGCACTCCACTCTTCCCGGCTCTGGCCGACGACACGATTCTCAAGCCCACGATCAATTGGGTTCTCGCATCCGACAAGCCGGGCGAGTTGAATGCCGAGTTCAGTTATGTAACGGGGCAGATGAGTTGGAATGCGGACTACAACCTTGTCGCACCCGAGCAGGGCGACGTGCTCGACATGATTGGCTGGGTGACTGTCTACAACCAAACGGGGAAAACATTCGACAATGCTCGAATCAAGTTGATGGCCGGCGACGTCAGCAAGATTCAGCCTCAGGCCATGGACAGGATTCAGGTCTTCGGTCGTATCTCCGCGGGCCCGGCCGGAGGGATGATTGGCGGGCCACCGGTCTCCGAGAAGACTTTTGAAGAATACCATCTCTACGAATTGCATCGCCCCACCACGCTGCACGACCAGGAAACGAAGCAGGTAGAGTTTGTGCGCGCGGCAAGAATCAAGTCGGAGCGCATTTACATATACGACGGGGCGAAAATCGACCAGAGCCAGTACCAGGGGTGGAACGTGGAGACCATTCGACAAAACAGCGAATACGGCACACAATCGAATCCTGACGTTTGGGTGATGAGGGAGTTCATGAATTCGGAGGCGAACCATCTGGGCATGCCGCTGCCGGCGGGCCGGGTGCGATTCTACCGGCAAGATACGGACGGCCAACTGGAATTCACGGGCGAGAATGAGATCAAGCACACGCCGCGCGATGAGACCATTCGCGCCTTCACGGGCAGCGCCTTTGACATTAAGGGCGAGCGCCGCCGAACGGATTATCGCATCGATTACAACGCCCGCTGGCTGGATGAGTCGTTTGAAATCAAGCTGCGCAATCACAAGAAAGAGCCCGTGGAAGTTCGAGTAGTGGAACACCTCTATCGCGGCGCGACGTGGGAAATCACGAAGAAATCCGATACGTTTCTCAAGACGGACAGCAAAACCATCGAGTTTCGCGTGCAGCTAGCGCCGGACGCGGAGAAGACGCTGACATATTCCGCGCATTACACATGGTGAGACGAATGGAAAAATTCATACGGCGTTGGGCGGGCGCCGTGCTTCTCGGATTGCTGCCAGTTTCCGCTCTTGCGGCGCCCCCACTGAAAGTGGACCGGACGAATATCGCCTGGGCGCAACAGGACTCCACGGGCGTGGTCTGGGGAATCGCCGTCTACGGAACTCCCGGCCTTTACCGGTGGGCACAAAGCGGATGGGAAGCGTTCCCCGTTGAGGGAAATCCCGCGGGGGCAACACCGGTCGCCTTGGCGCGCGGGCAGGACGGTTGGATTTACTGCCTATGGAACAGCACAAACGACCTCCATTCAGTTACACGGCAACAGGGTGGCTTATTCGGCCACGTCAGTCAATTCACCGCGCCGCTTACAGATCCTGTTCACCTTTTGTTCGACCCGCGAATGAACCTCTGGATTACCGAACGGGGAGCGCACATCTACCGCGTCAGAGCGGAAGGAACGGCCGAGAGTGCGTATACGATCCCCGACGACCAGTTCCTGGCCCAGAATCTCCCGAGAAATGCGCGTCCGGTCTATGGCCCGGTTGTTGCCACGGCGGATGGGCGCGGCCGTGTGTGGTTCTGGTCGGAGTCTCTGTTCGCGCACACCAACCTTAAGACGATCCAAGGAATCCTGATCTTTGACGGAGAGAAGTTTCAGCACCGTCCCCAATTGGCCGGAGATCCGAATGCGCGGATTTCGATTATCGCGCCTGCGGACGCGCAGCACATGTGGGTTGCGGTTGCGGGTGACCAGATCAATGCCGTCGACATCGACACGCTCGACGCGGTGCCCGCAACGCCGCCCGAACCTCGCGCGTTCCAAACCGTCCAGGACATTTTCCGGGTCGATGACGATACCTATGTGATCGCAGGAGTGCCGAGCCAGGCGGTGCCGGATCCAACCGGAGGCGGGCGCTCCAGCGTGCTATGGCGGCTGAGGAATGGAGAGTGGAAAAAAGCGGTGACCGGTCTCGATGCAGACCTGAGAAGCTTTCCGCGCGCAAGGCGGTATTCTGTTTCGACTCCGGACGGGCTATGGCTGGGGACGTTCGGCAACGGCCCTTGGTTTATCCCGGCGCGCGGCGGCGAGGCCAAGCTCATTGATTGGCATTACGGCTATCCCCTCAACAGGTCAGATTGGCTGTTCAAGCTTTCGGACGGGCGGTTGCTGATGATTGCCCCAGATCAGGGCAGCGCCGCGGTGAAGCCCGCTGAATTGTGGGCTGCGTATCAATCGCCACCCGAGGTCGAAACGATAAACCCTTACCGTGAACTCGCCCAGGACGCTCGCGGCAACGTACTGGGAATTCTCGCCGGCGGCGACAACGCCTTGAGCGATTGGGACGGTCAAAAGTGGATTAAGTATCCGCTTCCCTACGTCATTAAGCCCGAGCAGTTGTCGGTCACGTCATCGGATTCGCTGGGGCGAATTTGGCTTCTTTCCCGCTCGCTTGAAACCCCCGTGGCCATTTTCGATGCCCAGCGCGGATCGTTCGAGACTTTCCCAACCTACGCCGAAGCGCTCCAGGCCCAGCTCCCCCGTCAAAAGGATTTTCATCTGGATACAAAGCTCTTCTTTGTGCCCAGCTTTACGACAGACGGCAGGATTTGTTTTCGCGACAGCCAGACTCGGGTCCGCTACTTCGACGGTGGCCGCTGGCGAAACTGGTCGACCAATGAAATTGCCGCCTCCAATATGGTCGTCTTTGAGGGTCCGCCCTTTTTCGACCGCGCGGGTAACTTGGCCGTCCACGTTCAAGGCAGTACTTGGGAGTTCACAGAGCAAAGAGGGTGGCAGAGCATCGGTTACGAGGCCGGTCTCGGCACCGATCAAGAGGTTAGGAACCCGCGCCCGGTCCCCATGCCTCCCGGTTGCGAGGCGGAACATCCGGAGTCCGTTGTGCAGGACAGGCTTGGGCTTTACTGGCTCACCGCGCATGGCCAGCTCTATCGCGCCATTCAGGGATTATGCTCGCCACAGTTCGCGCCCGATGAACATCAGCCCTTCCTCGATTCACGCAAACTGAGGGATGCGATGATCGACTCGAAAGGAAACGCATTCCTGTCCACCGAGTTCGCTCCCAGCCAGATGGAATACGTGGTCCTGAAAGCGCGGCCACCGCTGGCCCAATCCAGACTGCGCGCGTCCGTTGATAGCGCGGGAACCGTCACGCTTCACTTCTCGACCAACACCAAGGGCGCATCCTGGTTTACCTGGAGAAGGGACGGAGGCCCGTGGACCGCGCCGACGAAACGCACCGAGACAATGATCGACGGGCTTCCCCGAGGCAAGCACCGAATCGAAGCCGCAGCCATGGACGAGCGGCTTCAAATCGACCCCACGCCTGCCGAAACGGATGTGGATATCCACGTGGATACCGAAGCCCAGATCAAAGCGCTCATTCAGAAACTCGCCGATCCCGATTACGCCGTGAGAGAGAAAGCCGTTGCTGCGCTGGTTCTCCAGTCGGACCTCGCCCTTCCTCTGCTTCGATCGGCGCGCGAGAAAGCAGCCCCGGATCAACGATGGTGGATTGACGCCGCGGTTCAACAGATCGAAGAAAACCTGTCCAAGCATAAGACCCCTTGATTCCCGAGCCGCGGCAGAACGGGCTTTGGGCGGGCTCCGGTAGTGGGTCAATTTGAAAATAACGGCGGCTTGAGATACCGAATCGGGACGTTATGAACCCTACGAAGTCACGACCGGATTTTACTGGTTTGTGGGAGATGAATTTCGAGAGAAGCATCCTGCGCGGCGCAGCACCGAAGCGAATCCTGATGAAAATCGAGCACCGAGAACCGCGGCTCATTCAGCAAATTCTCCTCACCAACGCGGGCGGTACGGAGCAGCGGATGACTTTCACGTATGAAACCGACGCTGAAACAACCAACTCGGTTGGCGAGGCCACAGCGCGGACGCACGCTCGATGGGAAGGGATGGAGCTGGTGATTGAGTCTTGGATGAAAACGCCTTCCCGCGAGGTTCATCTTAAGGACCACTGGTCGCTGTCCGCCGATGGCCGGACACTAACGATGGCGCATCGCGATGACGACCTGGCGGGGCAAATATCGGTACTTGAAAAAAGCTCCCAGGCGGACACAACTAGCTTTGACTAATACTACGAATCCAAATTGACCCACCACCAGCACTTCCGATTCCTTGACAAGCGGGGGCGCGCGGGTTAGTTTTGAAGAACCGCTTCCGAGCCTGACCGAGTTGGTGAGCGCGGCGAAACAGTCCGCGGACGTCCACCGCTCCCAAGACGCGGAGACCGAGGTAACCAGTTGGAGGCCCGTAGCTCAGTCTGGTTAGAGCGCTACCTTGACACGGTAGAGGGCGACGGTTCGAGTCCGTCCGGGCCTACCAAATCAGTAGCTTACATCCCTAGGACATTCTACCCTGCCGGGTAGAGGTCTAACCCGCTACTTTCCTCTGGTTAGGAGGATTTACAAGAGGCTCTCGATATGTGACCCAGTGCGTGTGTCACTGAATACGCGTCGTGCTGCGGCCTGCCTCAATGGTGCATCCACGTTGCCGACTTCTTTCGCGCATTGATCAAGCGCTGAAACGAAAGGCGGTCAGCGAGCTTACAATTGCACCTGAAGCAAGGAATGCGTCGTCATTCGAAGTTCTCATCCTTCACTCGGTTGAGTGTGTGCTGTATCAGTGATATATTGCCAACAAATCTGTGCCGTAGAAAGCGGGCGAAGGCAAGTGGCGCCTTCTTTGCGTTGTAGCTTCATCCCTCGGGATTACTTATGACCAAGGGCAATGCTGGGCTAAGGACAACCCTCAGCGACGAAGCTAAATCTCCCTCTGAGCGCGAATCTTCTGACACCCAATTTGAATCGGCCGATCAGACTAAAGGGCTTCCTGGATCACCCCTCGCCGGGCGCCATCGCGGAGCCGACAACACACCCGAGCAGCGTGAGCCAACTCCAGTCTTAGCTCCAGTGGCTGGCTCCGTTTCTGTCGATTGTACTTTCTCACCGAATCAGGTTTTGGCAGGCCGCTACAAGATAGTCCGGTTCATCGCCCGGGGGAACATGGGCGAAGTGTACGAAGCTCAGGACCTTGAACTGCATCAGAATCTGGCGCTGAAAACGGTCCGTCCCGAGATCGCCGGCGACCACGACGCGATTGAGCGGTTTAAACGCGAGATTCGGCTCGCACTCGCGGTCAGCCACCATAATGTCGCACGCGTTTTCGATCTGGGCCGCCACGTGTCTGCGGAAGGGCAGGAAACGCCTTTCCTGACGATGGAGTTTCTGCCCGGTGAGTCATTGGAAGCGCGACTTCGCCGACAGGGACGCATGACTGAGGCCGAGGCGCTGCCCATCGTCCGCCAGATGGCGGCCGGACTGGCTGCCGCTCACAAGTTAAACATCATCCACAGGGATTTCAAGAGTGCCAACGTCGTACTGATATCTTCGCCCGGTGATGAGGGAGGCATACGCGCAGTGGTGGCCGACTTCGGCTTGGCACGCCATGCCCCTTCGCCGGAAGGGAGCGTTGCCCTTTCTATCCCCGGAGTTGTCGTGGGCACGCTGGGCTATATGGCGCCCGAACAATTAACGGCCGGCGAATTTTCATCAGCCTCCGACATATTTGCCCTTGGTGTGGTGCTCTACGAAATGGTGTGCGGCATACGTCCCTTCTTTGCAGACACAGCCCTTGCCATCATAACCAAAACGCTCGAATGTAGACCGGCTTCACCCCGGAGCCATGTTCCCGGCTTGGATACGAAGTGGGAAAAAGCAATTCTGAGATGCCTAGAGCGCGAGCCGAAGGACCGCTTCGGCAGTGCGATTGAATTGGTGAAGGCGCTAGAGGGGGACTCCACGGCGCTTGAGGTAAAGAAACCCCAACCCGTTTGGAGGCTGCCACACCGCTCGATTGTCAGCGCCCTCACCATGGCGCTCATCATGCTCGCTGCCGCAGTAGGCTACCGCGAATATGCTGATCGAGAGTTGTCAAAAGCCATCCACAATGCCGCGCGAACGATTATCGGTTACCGTCCAGCCATCGCTGTCATCGGCTTCAGAAATCTGTCAGCGCGGCCCGACAAGGACTGGATCTCCACGGCCTTGTCCGAGGATCTCACCACCGAGCTCAGTGGAGGACCGAAGCTGCGGACGATTCCCGGTGAGAATATCGCCCGCATGAAGATTGAACTTTCACTGGCTAATGCCGAGAGCTATGCCAGGGATACCCTTGCGCGCATCCGCGCCAATTTGGGAGCTGAGCGAGTGGTTGTGGGCTCCTACCTTGCGGTGGGCAAGGGTCAGATCCGTCTCGATTTGCGGGTTCAAGATGTCAGCACGGGGGAGACGATCGCGGCCTTTTCCGAAACCGGAACGGAGGAAAAACTGCTGGCGCTGATTGCCGACGCTGGTCTCCGCTTGCGGGAAAAGTTGGGCGCGGGTCCGCCCTCCGCCGCCGAGGAAGGCCGGAAATGGACCTCGTTGCCATCCAATCCTGAAGCCGCGCGGCTGTATGCCGAGGGCCTCGCCAAGCTCCGCGTTTTTGACGCACTTGCGGCGCAGGACTCTCTCCAACGCGCTGCAGTGCTTGACCCCCAGCACCCTTTGATTCATTCCGCGCTTGCTGCAGCCGATAAGGCCCTCGGTTACGAAGCGAAGGCGAAGGATGAGGCGAAGGCCGCTTTCGACCATTCAGCAAATCTCCCTCGGGAGGAACGGCTTTTGGTCGAGGGACTGTATTACTCCACAGCACACCAATGGCAACAAGCGATTAACACCTATCAGAAACTCTTCTATTTGTTCTCAGACGACTTGGATAATGGGCTCCGTCTGGCCCAAGCCCAGATAGAGGCTAGCGTTTCGAAGGATGCTTTCGAAACAATTCGATCGCTACGAGAGCTCCCCAGCCCTGCCCGGGACGACCCTCGTATTGATCTGACCGAGGCAGCCGCCGCGATGTCTCAGTCTGACTTCGGTAAGCAACTTAAGCTTTCCGCGGACGCCATCGCCAAAGGACAAAAGCAAGAGGCGCGTCTCCTGGTCGCACGGGCTCGTGAGTCACAGGGCATCGCTTACTGGAAATTGGGTCAGTTGGATAAAGCGCGGTCGGCCTTCAACGGCGCCAAACAGGCGTTTGCTGCGGTCGGTGATCGGGATGCTGTTGCGGACACGCTGAATTACATCGCAAATTTGATTTCTGACCAAGGTGACGTGGCCGGCGCCATGAAGATATACGATCTGGTGTTGGGCGAGTATCGCGACATCGGCGACAAACACGGGATGGCACAGGTATTCAATAACACTGCGTTGTTGCTTTCTCAGCAAGGAGACTTGTCAGGAGCAAAGAGTAACTACGAAAAGGCTCTGCCTATCTACAGAGAGCTTGGCGACAGCGACGACTTGGCGAACGTGGAAGATAATCTCGCTAGCGTCATCATGCAGCAAGGAAACTACGACGAGGCACGAAAATTATACGAGCAAGCCCTGTCGGTTCGCGAGAAGATCGGCAGCGTGGCCGGCGAGGCCACTTCTCTGTATAACATCGGAAATCTGATGCTACTTCAGGGAGATCTCGCCGGAGCAAAAGACAAAACCCAAGAATCGCTTAGTAATTCTCAGGCAATTGAAGATAAAAGCGGTATCGCATACTGCCTCTTTAATCTGGGTGAAGTGCTGAGATTACAAGGCGACCTTGCGGGCGCGCGAAAAGATCACGAACAGGCCGCTGGACTCCGAAAGGAAATTGGCGAGAACGGAACCTATGCGGAGAGTCAGGAAGCCTTGGGCGAACTGGCCCTCGAACAAGGACGTTTCGATGAGGCGAACGCTCTCGCCGCCAAGGCACTGGAAGAATTGCAAAACGAGGGACAGACGGATGGTGCAGCTACAGCGGCGGCCCTCCTTGCTCGCTGCTTTCTGGGACAGCAGAAGATCGCCGAGGCCCAAAAAGCCGTGGCCCGCGCCCAGGCTCTCGCTGCAAAGAGCCAGGATCGAGACGTGCCGCTGAAAGTCAGCATCGCCTCTGCCCGCGTGCGCGCGGCCTCCCGCCAGCCCGCTGAGGCTGGCAAAATTCTTCGCGCTTCGCTCGCCCAAGCTACAAAGCTGGGCTTGCTTCCAGAGCAACTCGATATCCGGCTAGCGGCCGGCGAGATCGAAAGGAAATTCGGGAAGTCTTCTGAGGCCCGCGTGTATCTCGCAAGACTTGAAAAAGAGGCAAGCGCGAAGGGGTTCGGTCTAATCGCCCAGCAAGCTGCTGCCGCGGCGAGCCGGTAGCTTTTGCCGTCAGGTCCCGCCCGGTGGGAGCGCTTTGCCTTCCGCGAGCTTGCTCCCGGCCTCTTCACCGCTTCGTCCAGAAACTCGGAGGGATGAGTGCGGCAGCAAGCTGCTGCACTCCATATTACAGCCCATTACGGGCACCAACCAGATTCTCATTGATACTTCTATTGCTTTGGTGTTAAAAGCATCTCAGCGAAAGCGAACTTTCTCATTGAAATTCTAGTGGGGACGCGATGCCCTCAAAAAGCGAATTTCCCCGACGCGCTTTCTATCCGGCCGTGGCTTTCGTCGCGATACTGCTCGTCTGTTTCGCGCGTATGCTTGTTCGGCACGCGACTCAGATGGCTTCGGCGTTTCCTGGCAATCCGAAATTGAGCGGACATATGAAGCAAGAGGCTGTTCACCCGCTGGAGCACAGGCGGCACTCCGCCCGCAACGCCCCCAAGAACCGCGATAAGAATGGTCCAGTCCTGTTAACGATCCCACCCTCGACGCGTGCGAAGGTAATGACAAATTACGGGAAATTACCTCTCAGCTTCGAGGCTAATGAAGGCCAGACTGATTCCAAAGTGCAGTTCCTCTCGCGGGGCAACGGATATGCAGTATTTCTGGAGGCGAGTGAAGCCACACTCGCGCTACATGAGGTAGCACAGGGTTTTAGCCCGGCGACTCAAGATATGACGCTCAGGTCGGCAGTCGCCACACGAAGGCAGGGCGTGACCGAAGGCTGCCGGCCTTTCGATTCTCTCTTGGCGGCTTATGAAGAGTGGCGCTCCAGGTGCGAACCGTTTGAGGGATTCTTCAACACCAACGTTAGGAGACCCGTAACCGAACCCCTCCAGGAACGATACGGCCGCAACCTGCCCTCGCCCGAGCCCAACTCGACCGTCCTTCGCCTCAAGCTGCTGGGCGCGAATTCTTTAGCGAAGGGTTCGGGCTTGGCCGAACTTCCCGGTAAGAGCAATTATTTCATTGGCAATGATGCCTCGAAATGGCGGACCAATGTCTCGAGCTACGCGAAGGTGCGCTACCAAAACGTCTACCCCGGCACAGATTTGGTTTACTACGGAAACCAGCGTCAGTTGGAGTACGACTTCGTTGTCAAGCCGGGTGCTGATCCCAAAGCAATCAAGGTCTCCATCGAAGGCGCGGATGAAGTTCGAATCGACTCGGCAGGGGACCTGGTCGTTAACACCGCCGACGGCGAAGTCCGGTTCCTTAAGCCGCTCGTTTATCAGACTAAGTCCGCCACGGGCTACTCGGTGCTCGCACGTGCATCGGAGAACGGGCCACGCACGACGGACGAGCTCAATCCTAAGTCGACAATTGAGAATCGCCAGTTCCTCGATGGTCGCTACATTCTGACGGACAACAACCAGATCGTCTTCGACCTTCCCGCCTACGATTCATCCCGGCCTCTCGTCATCGATCCGACTGTCACCTACGCGGCATTCCTTGGCGGCGGCATCGGCTATCCCTATGGCGGTGGCAGCGAGATCGCCGTGGATTCCCAGGGCAATGCGTTTGTCACAGGCGAAACCAGGGACCCCAATTTCCCTACTACGACGGGGGCATATCAGAGATCTCTGACAGCGACAGCGCCCAATGGTAACGCCTTCGTGACCAAGCTGAATCCTTCCTGCACAGCGCTGGTCTATTCGACCTTCCTTGGAGGGAATCAACAAGAATTTGGCATAGCCATTGCGGTGGACGGCTCAGGAAATGCATACGTGACCGGCGCGACTCTTTCAGCCGATTTCCCGACAACGACCATCATCAATCAGTCCTGCCGCCAAGACTCCTTTAACGTCTTCGTAACAGAACTGAACTCTGAGGGCTCAGGACTCGTTTATTCCACTTGTCTGAACGGAAACAACGAGGAGTTCGGTCGGGGTACTACGGTAAACAAATCAACGGGTAAGATCTTCGTCACGGGATTCACGACTTCAACGAATTTCCCGACAAAGAACGCGTACCAGAACGTAAACAACGGCAAGGGATGCGCTTGGAACGCCTTCGTAACCGAACTGGACCCCACCCAGGCCGGCGATGCTTCGCTTATTTATTCCAGCTATCTCGGGGGGAGCACCAATTGCACTCCGTTTGAGGAGAGCATCGGGTTGGACGTGGGTTACGGTGTCGCCCTGGACCCCTCAGGTTATGCCTACGTTGTGGGACAGGCCTTCTCTACCGACTTCCCGACGCTTAACCCGCTTCAGAGCCCCGCGACCGCTTGTATGGGGAGCGCCGGCAGTCCTTTCGTAGCCAAGTTTGACACGACTCAGTCCGGCAGTGCCTCGCTTATCTATTCCACCTGCCTCAGCGGAACGGGCTCAGGATATCTCTCGGACTGGGGTGAGGGCATCGCCGTAGACGCCTCGGGGAACGCCTACGTTACGGGATTGACATCCTCGACGAACTTTCCCACGACGTCGAACGCATTCCAGCTATCAAACAAAGCCCCGGGGAGCCAGGGTGGAAACGCATTCGTGACGGTGCTGGGTTGGAACAGCCCCGCGCTGAGCTTGGTGTATTCCACATACTTGGGCGGCAGCGGCGGCGACAGCGGCTACGGTATCGCTGTAATGCCTTCGGGTGGCGATATTTACGTCACCGGAGGTACCGTCTCGACAGACTTTCCCGTCATGAACGCCTTCCAACCGACGTATGGAGGGAACGGAGACGCCTTCATGACCGAACTCGATCCCAGTCAGCCACCAGCTAATCAACTGGTATTCTCCAGTTATTTTGGAGGCAGCGGAGGCGAGGCTGCCTACGGTGTTACCGTGGATTCATCTGGAAACGCGTACTTCGTTGGCCAGGCAGGCCCGACTAATTTTCTCGTGACAACCAATAACTTCAGTCAGTTCTACGGCAACGGCGAAGGAACATACACAGGCGGGAAACGCAATTATTTCGTACTGCAGATCAGTCCCAGTAATACTGCTCAGGTTGGCGTGTCCCAAATCAGCATCCTGTCATGCGCTGGTT